>ERZ791737.15-NODE-15-length-293284-cov-21.004256_pt1 | contig 293284 bp, 231 predicted proteins | sample MGYA00510042_ERZ791737 | MGnify/ENA primary metagenome ERZ791737 (study PRJEB30046, sample SAMN00791965) | human gut metagenome | study: EMG produced TPA metagenomics assembly of the A metagenome-wide association study of gut microbiota in type 2...
GGACAAAGGAAGCGCCTCTAAATACTTGTTTTCTTAACATTTTTATAAATGAGAATATTTTCTTACTTTTAATGCGAAAATTTATAGCTTATGAATTACGGATATATTAGAGTTTCGGGAGAGAAACAGACAGTTGAGAACCAACGCTATGAAATTGCCGAATATTGTGCAAAGAAAGGGATAGTCATAGATAAATGGATTGCTGAAAGTGTTAGCGGTGCCAAACATCCCAATGTGCGTAAACTTGGAAATATACTTAGTATCATCCAAAAAGGAGACACTATTCTTGTCACAGAGCTATCACGCTTGGGACGTTGCGCTTATATGGTCATCTCTATAATTTCCCATTGTTTAATGGTTAAAGCAAACATCTTAGAGGTTCGTGACGATAAAATAGTCATGGATGATTCGGATTCTGTACAAGATACTTTTTTCAAGGTCTTATTTGCCTAAAAAGAACGTGAAGACATATCACGTAGAACTAAGGCCGGACTTGCTCGACGTGTAGCGATGGGAATGAAATTGGGGAGAAAAGCGGGCAGTCACAATTCTCACTATAAACTGACCGGCAAAGAGAAGATCTTGAAGGATATGTTGAAGGCAGGTATCTCTAAAGCTCAAATATGTCGAATTTTTAATTGTAATCCTAAGACTTTGGATGACCACATGAAACGAATGTGCTATTTTCTGCCATCCTAAAAAATAAAACCATGTATCTTCACGCGCAAAAATGGTTTACGCGTATATAAGAGTGAGTACAGACAAGCAGACTCTTGAAAATCAAAGGTTCGAAGTGCAGAAATTTGCTATCGAGAAAAAAGTAGTCATTGATAAATGGGTATCAGAGACCGTCTCCGGTACAAAGAAAGCCAACGATCGTAAACTTGGTCCTTTATTGAGGAAGATGAAGAAAGGCGATACTTTGATAATAACGGAGATAAGTCGATTAGGCCGTAATCTCATGCAGATAATGTCGATATTAAACCTATGTATGACCAAGGAAACGATGGTACTCACCATTAAAGAAAGGTATGAGCTTGGAAACAATATTAATAGTCAGATACTTGCATTCGCATTCGGTCTTTCTGCTCAGATCGAGCGCGATCTAATCTCACAGCGAACCAAGGAAGCGCTTGCCAGGCGTAAAGCGAACGGCCAACGTTTAGGGCGGGAAGTCGGCACGAAGAACACTCATTATAAGTTGACCGGCAAAGAACCTCTTATCCAGACAATGCTTGATTACGGCTACTCTAAGGCAGCTATCTGTCGAAAGCTGAAATGTAATCCTAAAACCCTCGATGATCATCTTGTGCGCATGAATGATGTCCTTTCTTCTTAGGCATATCACACCTATCTTTGTCGAAAAAAAAGGTAAAGGATGAAATGAAGAAAGAAACAAAAGAATCCATACAGATATGGACAGCTGTTGGAATGCTAATTAGTGGTGTTGGTTTATCTACTGCAGGATTTATTGTTGCGCCCCTCGGCAAGATTGATGATAGTGTCTTGTGGCTCTTTGCTCAATGTCTACTTTATGCAGGTAGTATTTTTGGAATTGGTATATATGTCAACGGTAAGATTAACTATTTAGCGGATAAGATATCAGGAAAGGAAAATCAGAAATGAAGATTATTGATGCAATTATCATCCATTGCTCAGCCACACGTGCTGGGCAAGATTTGCGAGCCAATGACATTGATCGTATGCATCGAACACGCGGATTTAATCAGATAGGCTACAACTATGTTATTGACATTGATGGTACCATTGAGAACGGTCGACCATTGAATATTGACGGGGCACACTGTAATACAAAAGGTTTCTCCGAGTTATCATACAATAAACATTCGGTCGGCATTTGCTACATCGGCGGATTAGATGCCAACGGAAAGCCTGCTGATACCCGTACGGAAACACAGAAAGCAGCTCTCCGTGATTTGGTGGCTAAGTTATGTAAAGAATATCCCATCATTGAACTGTTGGGTCATCGTGATACATCGCCCGATTTGGATGGAAGCGGAGAAATTGAACCCAAAGAGTATATTAAAGCTTGCCCTTGTTTTGATGTCAGGAGTGAGTTTTGCAATTTTTTACGTAATATTGTGATACATCCATGAAGCGACTAATTTACTTTATAACCATTCTCCTGATGCCAGGAATATGGTTGTCCTGTGGTAGTCATAAGTCCACCACGAAGCAAGAAATGTTTATTGAGGAATCTTTGTATCATCAGCACAAAGATACATTTTCCGTTAGTCAACAAGTGGAAAAGACGGAACATGAAGATATAATCGAAACGATAGAAGAGGTTACGACACTCTATGATACTGGTAAGCCGATTGATCCACAAACAGGTAGACCTCCTTTGCTTTCAGAAACAAAGAAGAATACCAGGAAAGAAACAAATAAGAAAAAAGAAGAGAAGACTAATACACAAGAGAATCAAAGTAGTGATGACCAAACGTTTTCCCGAAGCCAGGAAAACGATAAGCATGATGTGCAGAAGCACAAAGATGAGACAACGATTCCTAAACAAATCGGCGGCTTGGTATGGGCTATTTCTGCTTTGGCGGTGATCGTGATCATCGGAAAGATTGTAAATAAGAAAAATAACAGTAAGGCAGCTTAAACTGCCTTTGCTTCGATCTATAACCCTCCTTTGAAATGCTTTGTTTCCTCATGTACTGCCAAAGAATCGCCTTTCAAGTACTTATTAGTGATTGATATGTCCGAATGCCTGGCTTGATCGCGAGCAACAACAATTCCTTCAGCATTCGCCAAATCTCTAATGCCGGAGTCTTTTAATGAGTAGAATTGATAGTTTTGAGGCAGTTTGAGTAATGCTCGAACTTTATTAAAGTATTCTCGAAATATTCGTGCGTCAGCTTTAGCTTGGGACGGTTTGAAATCTTTTCCAAACAGATAGCAGTCTGAGCTGTTATCGAAAGTCCCAAGCTCTATCATTAACTTGATAAGCGTGTCGTTTAGTCCTACCATACCATCCCGACGGTTTTTTGATATTGTAGAGGACACGAATACCTTCTGTTCCTTTAGATGGATGTCTCTCAGACGTATGTTGCTTAGTTCGTCCGGACGAATGAAAGTGTAATATTCCATTTGGCAAGCCAGCAGGAAATGCTTGTTTGTCTCTTCTAAATATTCTTTCATTCTTGACAGATCTGCTTGGGAGAAGGCTGAACGGAATTTTTCTCCTTCAACTAAGGTTTTTATCTTTTCGACTGGATTTGTTTCCAAATACTTTTTTTCTTGCAGCCAGGTGCAGAAAGCGGAGAGCCATGTCCGATAGTTATTTCGTGTGCGGGCAGTGGAATCTCGATCAAGAAGAATGTAATCTAAAAAGTCACTGATATATGCCTGGTCAAACTGATACATATATACGATAGGGGTGCTTCGGCTGAGATTGTATTCAAGCAACATATTCATCCGTGACTGATAATCATAAGACGTCTTCTTTTTCAAGGTGTTGCTGGCTGTGAGTTTCTCTATATACCTTATATAGTGAGATGTCACTTCTGGGAATTGTGCATATAAGCGTTCTGTTGTTGCTTCTATCCATGGGTTCCATCCTTGGCGTAAACGGTTGGTTGTGTTCGCGATAATTTCGGCCGCACGCTTTTTTCTCTCTGAAATTTTTGTGATGGAATCAAGCATAAATTTCTTTCGTCGCATTCGGCCATCAATAGGATCATAGCACTGGAAATCAACATACCAATTCTTCCCTGAATGTAATTTGGGGAGGGTGTAAGTTACAACATCTTTAATAGACGCGCCTTTTCTCGTTTTTTGTGAAGACATTTTTTTATACGTTTTTCGAGTACGAAAACGTATGATGAATAATAGGGCTATTTTTTTGTCCGACATCTGTCCGACCTCTTTAAAGAAATCGAGGATAAAAAACTGTATTTCAGTATTTTATCCTCGATATAGTTGCGGAGATCCGACTCGAACGAATGACCTTTGGGTTATGAGCCCAACGAGCTACCAACTGCTCCACTCCGCGATGTTATTGTTTTGTGGGTGCAAAGGTACGGCTTTTCTTTGAATATGCAAATAAAATCTACTTTATTTTTCTAAATAAATGCAGTTTAGTGTATAACATATTGATAGATAGCTTGGTATGGAAGGCGTTTTTTTATTCCTCTTTTTCTGCCCGATTGTTAATAAAATGCACAATTGTTTGTAGGATATGCAGAAATGTCTTACTTTTGCTCAAATTATTAAGCAATGTGCAATTAATCTATGACTGTATCGAAGACAAAAGCTAAATTAGTGGACGTTGCCCGTCAGTTGTTTGCAAAGATGGGTGTGGAGAATACCACGATGAATGATATTGCCCTCGCTTCTAAGAAAGGTAGAAGAACCCTTTATACCTACTTCAAGAGCAAGGAAGATATCTATATGGCTGTTGTCGAGTCGGAATTGGATATCCTTTCGGATATGATGAAACGTGTGGCAGAGAAAGATATTCAACCGGGCGAGAAATTGATGGAAATGATTTACACCCATCTGGATGCAGTGAAGGAGGCCGTTTTTCGTAACGGTACCCTTCGTGCTAATTTCTTCCGGGATATTTGGAGAGTGGAGAAAGTGCGTAAGCGTTTCGATGCCAAGGAAACCCTGCTTTTCAAGGAGGTCTTGCGCGAAGGCATGGAGAAAGGTGTTTTCCATATAGATGACTTGGATATGACAGCCGAAATCGTGCACTACAGTGTTAAAGGCATTGAGACGCCTTACATACGCGGTCATATAGGGGCCAATTTGGACGATGCGGTGCGTGATGCCTATGTGACACGTCTGGTGCTTGGTGCATTGGGAAAGAAATAAATACATTAATCAATAACTTAAAAAAACAGTATGGGATTATTAGATGGAAAAACAGCCATTGTAACTGGTGCTGCACGCGGTATCGGTAAGGCTATCGCTTTGAAGTTCGCTCAAGAAGGAGCAAATATCGCATTCACCGACCTGGTGATTGATGAAAACGCCGACAACACAGCCAAAGAAATAGAAGCTTTGGGCGTAAAGGCGAAAGGTTATGCTTCGAATGCAGCCAACTTTGAAGATACTGCACGGGTAGTGGAAGAAATCCACAAAGATTTCGGCCGTATCGATATCCTGGTAAACAATGCCGGTATCACGCGCGACGGATTGATGATGCGTATGAGCGAGCAGCAATGGGATATGGTTATCAACGTCAACCTGAAATCAGCATTCAACTTTATCCACGCTTGTACGCCGGTCATGATGCGTCAGAAAGTAGGCAGCATCATCAATATGGCTTCCGTAGTAGGTGTTCACGGCAATGCAGGCCAGGCCAACTATGCTGCTTCTAAGGCAGGTATGATTGCTTTGGCCAAGTCTATCGCACAGGAACTGGGCTCTCGCGGCATTCGTGCCAACGCTATTGCCCCGGGCTTTATCCTGACCGACATGACAGCTGCCTTGTCCGACGAAGTGAAGGCCGAATGGGCTAAGAAAATACCTTTGCGCCGTGGCGGTACACCCGAAGACGTGGCAAACATTGCTACCTTCCTGGCTTCTGATATGTCTGCTTATGTATCCGGCCAGGTTATCCAGGTAGATGGTGGTATGAATATGTAAGATGAGCGTATGACTGTCGTATACGAAGACAATCATATCATTATAGTCAACAAGACCGCTTCCGAGATCGTTCAGGGAGACAAGACGGGCGATACGCCACTTTCGGAAACCGTGAAACAGTATCTGAAAGAAAAGTACAGCAAGCCCGGTAATGTTTTTATCGGTGTCACCCACCGGCTGGACCGCCCCGTGAGCGGTCTTGTTGTTTTTGCCAAAACCAGCAAGGCACTTTCGCGTCTCAACGAAATGTTCAAGAACAGCGAGGTGAAGAAGACCTACTGGGCAGTGGTGAAGAACCGCCCCCGCGAGGAAGAAGGGGAGTTGGTGAACTATTTGGTACGAAACGAGAAACAGAATAAAAGTTATGCACATGACAAAGAAGTGCCGGGCAGCAAAAAGGCAATCTTGCACTACCGGCTCATCGGCCAGTCGCAAAACTACTATTTGTTGGAGATAGACCTGAAGACCGGACGCCATCATCAGATTCGCTGCCAGTTGGCAAAGATGGGATGCCCCATCAAAGGCGACCTGAAATACGGTTCTCCCCGTTCCAACCCGGATGGCAGTATTTGCCTGCATGCACGCTATATCCGTTTTGTGCATCCGGTATCCAAGGAACAGATTGAGGTGGAAGCACCCGTTCCGGCCGGCAATTTATGGAATGGTTTTGAATTAACCTGAAATTTACTTATAACTAAGTTCAATGAAAAAAATCACGATTTTATCGGGCCTGCTGCTTCTGGTGGGATTGGCAGCCCAAGCACAAGAGAAAGTGACCGAGTACAACGTGCGTCCTGCCGTTGTGGTACGTACCCCTATCCAAGGCGACAGTATCAACTATAAAGGCGACAAGTTTGCTGTCAGCAATCTTTTGAAGACAAGTATCGACCTCGATTTTGACGGTCGTCCCTACGAACGCATGTCGGCCGATACCGCCGGTTATGTTACGGTGAAGAAGGCAGATAAAGACAACCTTTTCTATCTGTTTGCTACCAACCTGCGCGCCGAGCGCTTTATGAAGGCCAAACTGAATATCTCTTCGCCTTCCCGTTTCGAAGTGTTTGTAAACGGTGTGTCCAAGCAAACCAAGGAGACGGCAGAAGACAGCCTATCGAAGGTTCGTCCCACGGTTGTAGACCTGCGTATGGACCCGGAAGCCGATTATGAAATTGTCATCAAACTGCTCTCTACGGCCGACGATAAAATGGAGCCGGTGCTGAAGTGTGAGTTTGAGAAAGAAAAAGACTTTGCCGGTGTCGGCTGTCAGATGGGACCGGACTTGAAGAGGCGCCTCTCTTTATTCAATACCGCATTCGGCTGCCGTGTGAGTTGGGTCTCTCTTTCTCCCGACGGTAAATATCTGTTGACGCGCTATTCGGACAATTATTCCGTGAAACGCTCCAAGAGCCGTTGTGAACTGACCGAAGTAAAGACCGGCCGGATGATATTGCCCAACGCCGATGAAAAAATGCGCTGGATGCCCAGCAGTAGTAAATTGTACTACACAGTGCTTGGCGAAAAGCAGAATGACCTGGTTGTATTCGACCCTGCCACCATGCGTCAGGAAGTAGTACTCAAGAATGTTCCCGAAGGATACTTCACTTGGTCACCCCGGGAAGATTACCTGATTTACTCGTCCAGTGATGAAGGCGAAAAGGTGGAAGGACCTTTGAAGCGCATCCTGCATCCCGACGACCGTATCCCCGGCTCGCGTACCCGCCGTTATCTTACGAAGTACGATCTGACAAGCGGTCTTTCCGAACGTCTGACCTATGGCAGCCACAGTGTTTATCTGAACGACATCTCTCCCGATGGCAAGAAACTGCTGTGTTCCACCTCCAAATCGAATATCACCGAGTGTCCTTTCTCGCTTTCCTCTTTGTTCGAGATAGACTTGGCTACCTTGCAGGCCGACACCCTGGTCCTTTGGGATCCTTATCTGGGCGGTGGCCAATATTCTCCCGACGGCAAGCAACTGCTGCTCACCGGCGGCCCGGCTGCTTTCGGTGGCATCGGCAAGAACTGCGGTGACCACCCTATACCCAATGACTTCGATACGCAAGCGTTCATCATGGACTTGTCCACGAAGAAGATAACGCCTATTACCCGCGACTTCAATCCTACGGTATCTCCTTTGCAGTGGAACCGTGCAGACGGTTGTATTTATTTCAGTACTACCGATGAAGACTGCGTACACATCTACCGTTACACTCCGAAGACAGGACAGTATGAAATGCTGCCGCTCAAGGAAGATGTAATTAGCTCCTTTACCGTGGCAGAGGATAACCCGTCGGTAGCGGCTTACGTGGGTGGTGGAAATACCAGCGTCGGTGTTGCCTACACTTACGACGCAAAGAAGAAAGTGTCTACCCTGCTTGCCAATCCGATGCAGCCTGTGCTGGACAAGATAGAGCTGGGCAAGATGGACGAATGGAACTTTACGGCATCAGACGGTACCGAGATTAAGGGTATGATATGCCTGCCCCCTTCGTTCGACCCGAATAAGAAATATCCGCTGATCGTTTATTATTATGGAGGAACAACACCTACCACTCGCGGTATCACGTCTCCCTATTCCGCACAGCTGTTTGCTTCACGCGACTATGTGGTTTATGTCATCCAGCCCAGCGGAACTATTGGTTACGGTCAGGAATTCTCTGCCCGCCACGTCAATGCCTGGGGTGACTATACGGCCGACAATATTATAGAAGGAACCAAGAAGTTCTGTGCTGCCCATCCGTTTGTCAACGAGAAGCGTATTGGTTGTCTCGGTGCTTCCTACGGTGGATTCATGACGATGTATTTGCAGACGAAGACCGATATGTTTGCCGCCGCCGCTTCTCATGCCGGCATCAGTGATGTGACGAGCTATTGGGGCGAAGGTTATTGGGGATATTCTTATAACTCCGTTGCCGCTGCTGGCAGCTATCCCTGGAACAACCCGGATTTGTTTACCAAACACGGAGCATTGTTCAATGCAGATAAAATCAAGACGCCGCTGCTGTTGCTGCAAGGTACGGTCGATACCAATGTGCCCCTTGGCGAGAGCATCCAGATGTACAATGCATTGAAGATATTGGGTAAGACAGTGGAATATATTCAGGTAGATGGTGAGAACCACTTTATCAGCGATTATCCCAAGCGTGAGTTGTGGCAAAATTCCATTATGGCATGGTTTGCCCGCTGGTTGCAGGATAGTCCGGAGTGGTGGAACGACCTTTATCCGGAAAGACATTGGTAATCCGATTCCTCCCGAAATAGAATGGACAATAGGCTGCGAAACTGTTTGATGTTTCGCAGCCTATTCTGTTTTGTAACGTGTTTATAATGAAAAGGGTACTGCTTTATTCTTGCTTTATGTATTGTAAAGTGCTGCTTTATTACTAATAAAGTAGTACTTTAATACTACTAAAGCATTACTTTATTATTAGTAAAGTAATGCCTCGAAGGGATCAGTCGCAAAACCTGGTGGATATCTTTCTATGAGTTATGTGATGCTTACTATTATTCATAGCGATGATAGAAATGAATGAAATGATAAACATGAGTATCTCAAACTCTCCCGCCTGAAAGGGGGAGTACCCCGTAGGGGGGAGGGGGTCTTACATAAGCAGAGAGTAACTTTGCAATAGATAAGTCCCTTCGGATGTAAGACCCCTCCGCCCTACGGGCACCTCCCCTTTCAGGCGGAGGAGTTTGAGATACTCTTGCTCATATCCCTGTGAGAAGTGAATGAAATGTCAACCAGTAGTAGCTCAAAACACCAGGTTTCGCGGCTGATCCCTTCGAAGTAGATGAAGAAAAACGGATTGCCTTCTTGCTGATAATAAGTGGTGAAATAAAAAAAGCCGTTCCCCAGAATAGACAAGGAGGGAACGGCTTTTTGTTGTAGTGTGCTTACTGTTATTTAGCCACTTGAGTTGTGTCAGGCACGTTCTTGACAGTTTGCGTAGAATCTGTAATTACAGTGTCGTTCGACAAGGTTGTTGTTTCAGACTTCTGTTGTGCAGATGTCTTCGCTTGTGCCAAGAACGAACCGCCACAAACAAACATAAACAGGGCTGCTACTAATACTAATTTTTTCATAATTTCATTTGCTTTAGGTTGATGTATATATTGTCCAATTAAAGTTTCTGAGTGATTTTGTGTGGCGTTTGACGTTCACGCCTAATATAGCTCAAATGACGTGCCAAAGTAGGGACTTTGTTGCTAAGTAGTTGATAAATAGGAATTAGATATGCCAGCGTAATGTGTGGCACAGTGTGGAAAAGTGTGGAATGTGTGGAACAGAGTGTGGAATTATTCCACACTTCTCAGTCGAAGATGTTGTAGAGTTTGAGTTTGTTGTATAGCGTCTTCCGGTCGATGCCCAGCAGTTGTGCGGCGCGGCTCTTATTGTAGTTTGTCTGCCGCAAGGCTTCGAGGATTTGATGTTTCTCGGCTTCTTCGTTGCGGAGGGGCATGCCTATGGGTGCCGGAGCAGGCTCTTTCAAGTCACTCAGTTCGTCTATGGTGATGAATTTGCCTTGTGCCAGCAAGGTGGCGCGGCGTACCATGTTCTTCATCTGCCGCAGATTTCCCGGCCAATGATACTCTTGCAAAGCCCTGGATGCTTTCTCGTCGAAACCTATCACCTGTTTGTCCATCTCGCGATTTGCCTGGTCCAGGAAGAAGTTGGCAAAGAGCAGGATGTCTTCGTGGCGGTCTTTCAGCGGCGGCATGCGCAGTGTGAACTCGTTGATGCGGTGGTATAAATCTTCGCGGAACGTACCTTTTTCGATGGCTTGCTCCAGGTTTTCGTTGGTGGCGGATACCAGGCGTACGTCCACACTGATTTCCTTGTTCGAGCCTACGGGGCGTATCTGCCGCTCCTGCAAGGCGCGGAGCAACTGTATCTGTACTTCATAACTCAGGTTTCCTATCTCGTCGAGGAAGATAGTACCTCCGTTGGCCTCGACAAAAGCACCCGTCTTGTCGGTCAGCGCACCGGTGAAGGCGCCTTTCACGTGGCCGAAGAACTCGGAAGCTGCCAGCTCTTTGGGGATGGCCCCGCAGTCTATGGCAACAAACGGCTGCTGGGCACGTTTGCTGAGTTGATGGATGCGATGGGCTACATATTCTTTACCCGTACCGCTGGCCCCGTTGATGAGAACGGACATGTTGGTAGGAGCAACAAGTTTTACATAATTATAGAGCTGCCGTGCGGCGTCGCTCTCTCCTTCCAGGAAATCGGAAGCGAGATGTGTGCCTTCTGCACTCTTTTGGGATGAATCATTGCTGCACTCCGAACGCATCATCTGTTTGGCGGCAACAGATGATGCTTTGAAAGCTTCATCCATTTTCTTCAACAGTTCGTCCGGGTTCACCGGCTTGGCTATGTAGTCGCAGGCGCCCAGTTTCATGGCTTGCACGGCCGATTGTATATCGGCATATCCCGTCATGATGATGAGCGGAATAGACTGGCCGCGTTCTCCGAGCCACTTCAGCAGATCGATGCCGTCGCGGTCGGGCAGACGCAGATCAGACAGTATCAGGTCCACACTTTCCGCTTCGATATGCTTTTGCGCACGGGCAATGCTGCTGGCAGAGGACACTTGGAAACCTTTCTTTCCGAGCCATGTCTTCAGCATCATGCCGTAAGTAATATCATCTTCTACGATTAGTATGGACTTCATAGTCTTTGCTTTTTATCTCTTTTATGAGACAAAGGTAAGTGCTTTTGTCCGATTTTAGTATATTTGCAAACTTAAATTAAATGAAAAAGAAATATGAAGAGGAATCTTATTGTATTATTAACCATACTGGCTTGTGGCTTGACAGCCTGCAAGTCGGGACAAAAGAAAGATGGAAACATGGAACAAGAAACGAAGTTGAAGATTGAAACAAGTGCGGGTGATATCGTTGTAAAACTGTATAACGAGACACCGAAACATCGTGATAACTTTATCAAACTGGCTGAGAACGGCACTTACGAAGGTACGCTGTTCCACCGCGTCATCAAGGACTTCATGATTCAGGCAGGTGACCCTGAGTCGAAGAATGCTCCGAAGGGCAAGATGCTGGGTTCGGGCGATGTGGGCTATACCATTCCTGCCGAGTTTGTTTATCCGAAGTACTTTCATAAGAAAGGTGTGCTCTCTGCGGCACGTATGGGCGATGATGTGAATCCGAAGAAAGAATCATCCGGTTGCCAGTTCTACATTGTGACGGGAAAGGTGTACAATGACTCTACGCTTCTCGGTATGGAGCAGCGTATGAACCAGAACCGTTTGAATGATGCTTTCAATGCGTTGGCACAGAAGCACATGAAGGAAATCTACAAGATGCGTAAGGACAACGATCAGGATGGGCTGATGAATCTGCAAGACTCGCTGATAGCACAGGCTGAGGCGCAAGTGGCGGGAGAACCTGAGTTCCACTTTACGCCGGAGCAGGTGAAGGCTTATACCACTGTAGGCGGTACTCCGCATCTGGACGGTGCATATACCGTATTCGGCGAGGTGCTGGAAGGCATGGATGTGGTCGATAAGATCCAGCAGGTGAAGACTGACCGCAGTGACCGTCCCGAAGAGGATGTGGTTATCAAGAAGGTAACTGTGATAAAGTAAATGAAGATTAATAAACTAACCTTAGACAACGGTCTGCGGCTGGTGCACCATGAGGACACCAGTACGCAGATGGTTGCGCTGAACATTGTTTACGACGTGGGTGCCCGCGATGAACATCCCGACCACACTGGCTTTGCACATCTGTTTGAGCATCTCATGTTCGGCGGTTCGGTACATATCCCCGATTACGACGCCCCCTTGCAGCAGGCGGGAGGAGAGAATAACGCCTGGACAAACAATGATATAACCAATTACTACCTCACCGTTCCCCGTTCCAACGTAGAAACCGGCTTCTGGCTGGAGTCCGACCGTATGCTGGAACTGGCCTTCAGCGAGCAAAGCCTCGAAGTGCAGCGCGGCGTGGTGATGGAAGAATTCAAGCAACGCTGCCTGAATCAGCCTTACGGAGATGTAGGACACTTGATGCGCCCTTTGGCCTATCAGGTGCATCCCTATCGCTGGCCCACCATCGGCAAGGAACTTTCGCACATAGCCAATGCCACGCTGGACGAAGTGAAGGATTTCTTCTTCCGCTTCTATGCCCCTAACAATGCAGTATTGGCTGTCACCGGAAACATTTCGTGGGAGGAAACTGTTAGGCTGACTGAGAAATGGTTCGCTCCTGTTCCCCGGAGAGATGTTCCCGTGAGGCAGTTGCCGCAGGAACCGGTGCAGACGGAGGAACGGCGGCTGATGGTGGAACGTAATGTCCCGCTCGATTCTCTGTTCATGGCTTTTCACATGTGCGGCCGCGAAGAAGAAGATTATTATGCATTCGATATTCTGTCGGACATTCTCAGCAACGGACGTTCCAGCCGGCTGAACCGCAAACTGGTGCAGGAGCAGAAGCTCTTTGCCAGTCTCGATGCCTATATTTCGGGTACGCGGGATGCGGGGTTGTTGCAGTTTAGCGGCAAACCGTCCGCAGGTGTGTCGCTGGAGCAGGCCGAGGCAGGCATCCGCCGGGAGTTGGAGGAGCTGAAGCAGGAACTTGTAGGAGAGCAGGAACTGGAAAAGGTAAAGAACAAGTTTGAATCTACCCAGATATTCGGCAACATCAACTACTTGAATGTAGCCACAAACCTTGCCTGGTATGAACTGACGGGGCAGGCGGAAGACATTGACCGTGAAGTGGAAAAATATCGTTCCGTAACGGCCGAACAGCTTCACACGGTGGCGCAGCGGACTTTCCGGGAGGAGAACAGCGCAGTGCTGTATTATATGAAAAGTAAATGAATAAACTGATACAGACATACGGAGGGCATTACAAAGCCCTGTTCCTTTTGGGGTTGCCTATCGTTATAGGTCAGCTGGGTGTCATCATCCTCGGTTTTGCCGATACGCTGATGATAGGGCATCACAGCACTGCCGAACTGGGCGCCGCCTCTTTCGTGAACAATCTTTTTACCCTTTGCATCATTTTCAGTACCGGCTTCAGTTACGGGCTGACCCCGATTGTAGGCGGTTACTACGGAAACCGCCGTTTCCCCGAAGCCGGACAAGCTTTGCGGTGCAGCCTGGTTGCCAATGTCCTGGTAGCCGTATTGCTTACCCTCGTTATGACTGTTCTCTATTTCAATGTAGAACACCTGGGGCAGCCCGAAGAACTGATGCCATTAATTAAACCTTACTATCTGGTGTTGCTTGCCTCGCTGGTATTTGTCATGTTGTTCAACGGCTTCAAGCAGTTCACGGACGGCATCACCGATACCAAGACCGCCATGTGGATTCTGCTTGGAGGAAACGCACTGAACATTGTAGGAAACTATATCCTTATCAACGGAAAGCTCGGTTTGCCTGAAATGGGACTGCTTGGTGCCGGCATCAGTACACTCTTCTCGCGTATCGTCATGGTGGTGGTCTTTGCGGCGATTGTGTTCCGCAGCCGACGTTTCATCCGCTATAAGATTGGCTTTATGCGCTTGGGGTGGTCTACGCCGATGTTCAAACGACTCAATGCGCTGGGCTGGCCCGTCGGCCTGCAGATGGGGATGGAGACGGCTTCTTTCAGTCTCAGCACCATCATGGTGGGATGGCTGGGGACGCTGGCGCTTGCCTCGCATCAGATTATGCTGACTATTTCGCAATTCACCTTTATGATGTTCTACGGTATGGGGGCTGCGGTGGCGGTTCGCGTCAGCAACTTCAAGGGGCAGAACGATATACAGAATGTGCGCCGTTCGGCATACGCCGGTTTCCACATCATCCTCTGTATGGAGGTGGTGTTGCTGAGCATCGTCTTTGCGCTTCGCAGTCATGTGGGCGGCTGGTTTACGGACAATGTGGAGGTGTCGTCGCTGGTGGCTTCCCTGTTCTTCCCGTTCCTTATCTATCAGTTTGGCGACGGCTTGCAGATAAACTTTGCCAATGCCCTGCGCGGTATCTCGGATGTGAAACCGATGATGATTATAGCCTTTATATCCTATTTTATTATATCTTTGCCCGTAGGATATCTCTGCGGCTTTGTATTCGGCTGGGGGCTGGTAGGCGTCTGGATGGCTTTCCCGTTCGGACTGACCAGCGCGGGCCTGATGCTATGGCTGCGGTTCCGATATAAAACGAGATGAAGGAAGAAAAGAGTAACGTTTCCAGACTGAAGATTGCCGTCGGCTATACGTTATTACTGGCGGTATTGTTCTTTTCCCTGGTCTTTGTACACCGGGAAATGGAGAACCTTACGCGCTCCGATGACTATGATGTGCAGTGGACGGACAGCCTGCTGGCGCTTCTGCGCGAGAAAGATACGAATACCATCACCATGCTGCGCACGCTGAGCGAAGCGAACGAAAGCATGATTTCCACCAACGACATCGAGCAGATTATTGCCCGGCAAGATTCGGTCGTAACCCAGCAACGGGTGCAGCACCGCATCGTCAGCCATCGCGATACCGTCGTTACCAAACCCAAGAAGAAAGGCTTCTTCCGCCGGCTGGGCGAAGTGTTTGTGCCGCCCAAGAAAGATACTGCCATACAAGTAAAGACCTCCCTCGAATTTGCTACCGATACGGTGATCGAAGCCTACAATCCTACCGACTCTCTGCACGAGAAGCTCCGTGCCGTGGCTCAGCAGCAGAAGCAGGTGAGTTCTGTTATACAGCGTCGCAACCGCTACCTGCAACGTCTTGACCGAATGCTGACTGCGCGCATAGACAGCTTGCTGAAGGACTATGAAGAAGAAACCTTGGAGCGTGCCCGTGCCGAAGCAGAATACCGGCAGATAGTCCGCCGTCGTTCTGCCCGCATCATCGGCAGCATTGCCATAGGGGCGGTATTGCTCTCTGCGTTCTTCCTTATCATCATCGGGCGCGACGTCACCCGCAGCAACCGCTATCGCCGCGAACTGGAAGAAGCGCGCCGCCGTGCCGAAGACCTGCTTGCCACGCGCGAGAAGCTGATGCTTGCCATCACCCACGACTTCAAAGCCCCCCTCGGCTCCATCATGGGTTATGCCGACCTGCTTGCTCGCCTCACGGTGGACGAGCGCCAGCGCTTCTACCTGGATAATATGAAAACCTCTTCGGAGCATCTGCTGAAGCTGGTTGTAGACCTGCTCGACTTCCACCGCCTCGACCTGAACAAGGCGGAAGTCAACCGCGTCACCTTCCATCCTTCGCGTTTGCTGGAAGAGATACACGTCAGCTTCGAACCGTTGACGGCTGCCAAAGGACTGACTCTGAACTGCGATATCGCCCCCGAACTGTCGGGTACTTTCATCTGCGACCCGCTGCGTCTGCGGCAGATTATCAACAACCTGCTTTCCAATGCTGTGAAGTTTACCGACCAAGGCAGCGTCACGCTGACCGCACGCTATGAAGACCGTCGGCTGGTGGTGGCCGTAACCGATACAGGCAAAGGCATGGACCCTGCCGACCGTGAACGCATCTTCCAGGAGTTCACCCGTCTGCCCGGTGCGCAGGGCAAAGAAGGTTTCGGCTTGGGGCTTTCCATCGTACGCATGCTGGTGCAGCTGCTCGAAGGCGATATAGATGTGGATAGTGTACCGGGCAAGGGAAGTACCTTCACCGTACGGGTACCGCTATTCCCCGTAAAAGGAAGAGTCGCAGACCCCGCAACGCATACCGATACTGCCGCGCAAGAAGAAAGTCCGTGTTCTTCCGATGCCTCTGCGTCTTCCGCGGTTTCCCCTTCTCTCCGCGTCCTTCTTATCGATGACGACCGCATCCAGCTCACCCTCACCGCCGCCATGCTCCAGCAGAGCGGCATCGCTTCCGTTTCTTGCCTCCAGCTGGACGAACTGCTCGACGCCTTGCGTACCGATACCTTCGACGTACTCCTTACCGATGTGCAGATGCCCGCCATCAACGGCTTCGACCTGCTGCAACTGCTGCGTGCTTCGAACATTCCGCAAGCCCGCACTATCCCGATAATAGCCGTCACCGCCCGTAGCGACATGCAACGCGAGGAGTTCACCGCACACGGCTTTGCCGGTTGCCTGCACAAACCCTTCACGGTGCAGGAACTTCTTCGTGAAATGAATGTGGCAGGAGACGCTTTGCCGGTTGCCGGGAGCACTGTTCCCGACTCCCTTTCGGGCTATAATTTCTCTGCCCTTACTGCCTTTGCCGACGATGACCCCGAAGCGGCAAAGTCTATCACCGAGAGCTTTGTCTCCGAAACCCGCCTCAATGCCGAACGCCTGCTGAAGGCTATGGAAGCCCGGGACGTGGACGATATCGCTGCGGTATCCCACAAGATGATTCCGGTCTTTACCTTAGTAGGAGCTGCGGAACTCGTAGCGCTATTGAAAGAACTGGAAGCTTCCCGTGCCCTCCCGTTCTCCGAAGAGATGGGCTTGAAGGTACAGACGGCTCTTTCGCTGATAGATGATATGCTAGCGGTCATGCCTTGACATTATGGGGTGTAACATCAGTACTTAGCATAGATCACTTTAGGATTGAGGGAGGCTCACCTATATACTGAGTACCCTGAACTTCCCCATCTATTATCAAAAAACATCCCCATCTTTTACCCTAAAAGATCCGGATGTTTTAGAGGAAAAGATGGGGATGTTTTGGGACAAAAGACCCGGATGTTTTGGGCGCTCGGTATAGGAGTGTGAGGTGCTCAGTCCTAATGTGTGAAGTGCCCGGTCCCGGTGTGTGGGGGCTTAGTTCTTAGTCCTTAGGGATATGTCTCTTCGGCAATTGGGCGCAGACCTCTATTCGATAAACGGTTCTGCGAAGGTTATATTTGCTTTTTCTCCTTTTAGTCAACCAAATCTCATCAGAATTTGTTTACTTTGCAAAGCGGTTTAAGCGCTGACTATTGAATAAAGTTTTCATGAGAAAGAAATGGTTGAAAAGAGCACTTTGGGTGCTGCTTACTCCTATTATACTGTTCGTAATACTGATGGTATTGCTCTACGTGCCTCCCGTACAGAATTTTATACGGAAGCAGGCCACGGCAATGGCATCGGACGCCACGGGTATGGACATTTCCGTGGACCGTATCGACCTCCGTTTCCCCCTGAACCTGCTGGTGCGCGGCGCGCTGGTGGTGCAGCCTGCCGATAGCGTTGCGGGCGTGCAGCATCCCGACACTTTGCTGAGTATGGAAAGCCTGAACGTCCGTGTGCAGGCATGGCCCCTGCTGAAGGGGCGCGTCGAAGTAGACGACATCACCCTGAAACAAGTGGCCGTCAACTCCTCCAACCTGATAGAAGGCATGCAACTGAAAGGCGTCCTCGGACGTTTCTTTCTCGAAAGTCACGGCATAGACCTGAGTAAGGAAGACGCCATACTGAATAACATCGAACTTAGCGACACCCACGTACAGGTACTGCTTGCCGATACCACCGAGACTCCCAAAGATACTACCGAAACTGCCCTCAACTGGAAAGTTACTCTCCATGCCTTGACATTGAAGAACGTTTCCGTAGACCTGCAGATGCCTCTCGACTCCATGCGCCTGGCCGCCCATCTGGGCGATGCCAAGATTACCGATGCTGCCGCCGACCTGAAACACCAGTTCTACGGCTGGAAGAAGTTTCTGCTCTCCGGCACTTCTCTCAACTACGATACAGGCAGTACCCCTGTCGCTACCGACAGCATTGACGTGAAACCCGTCGAAGGCTTCGATCCTTCGCATATCGCCTTGCGCGACATCCGCATCGGCATTGATTCCGTGATGTACATGGGCAAGAATATGAATGCCGTCATCAGTGAATTCTCCATGAACGAACGTTCCGGTCTGAGTGTAAGTTCCTTGACCGGACGTCTCTTTGCCGACTCCACAGTCATCCGCATCCCCTCCCTGAAGTTGCTTACCCCGCATAGCGAGATGAACCTCACCGCGCAAACCTATTGGGAACTGATAAACATCCCTACTGCCGGTCGCCTGACTGCCCGTTTCAGCGCCCGCATCGGCAAGCAGGACGTACTGCTGTTTACCGGCGGACTACCCGAAACCTTTAAAGAAGCTTATCCGTTCCGCCCGCTTGTGATCCATGCCGGTACGGAAGGAAATCTGAAACAAATGCAAATCACCCGCTTCACTGCCGACCTGCCCGGAGCTTTCTCCCTGAGTGGCGGTGGTGAGTTTTGGAACCTGACCGATAGCCTGAAGCGCAGCGGCAGCATGGACTTTGAAATGCATACGCAGAACCTGAACTTCCTGACCGCACTCTCGGGTACCGTCCCCGACAATTCCCTCGTGATACCCGACAGCATGAACCTAGCTGCCCGCGTAGGATTGGACGGTCCGCAATGCACTGCCGCCCTGAAGTTGCAGGAGCAAGCAGGCACCCTGAATCTGGATGCTTCCTATAATCTCTCTACCGAAGCCTATCATGCCGACCTTGCCGTCAATGCCTTGCAGGTGCATCATTTCCTGCCCAAAGACTCCATCTACACCCTGAGCGCCCATGTTGCCGCCAAAGGGCAAGGCGTGGATATCGCCTCGCATAAAACCGTTGCCGCCCTGGAAGCCTCTTTGAAAGAACTGCAATACAGGCATTGGAACATTTCCGGTATAGACCTGCATGCCGGGTTGAAGTCTTCCGTCGCCACCGTCCGCCTGGCCAGTGACAACCCGTTGCTGAAGATGCAGGGAGATGCCGACATGCATCTCGACCGCCGCTACCTGGACGGTACGCTGAATGTAAACGTAGAAGAAGTGGACTTGCACAAATTAGGCCTCACTCCGCAACCGATGAAACATCCGTTTGCCTTTAATCTGGGGGCAGAAGCACGCCACGACTCCATCAAACTGAATCTGGATGCCGGCGACCTGAACATGCGCTTCCGCGCCCGGAGCACCTTGAAGAAACTGCTGACCCAGTCCGACGAATTCGTTGCCTTGCTGATGAAGCAGCTGAAGGAAAGCCGTCTGGACCATGCCGCCTTGCGGCGTGTGCTCCCCTCGGCAGGCATGCAGTTGACGGCAGGAAAGCAGAACCCTGTTAGCTACTTCCTGGCAACGAAAGATATCTCATTCCATGACTTCAACCTTCGTTTCGGCTTTACTCCCACACGGGGCATCAACGGCCGCACCGCTGTACACGGGTTGCGGATGGACTCCTTGCAACTCGATACCATCTTCTTCAGCGTAAGGCAGGATACAGCCCTCATGCGTCTGCAGGGCGGTGTCATCAACGGACCGAAGAATCCGCAGTTCGTATTCCGCAGCACATTGACAGGCGAAATACGCAACGAAGACGCAGAACTTACAGTGGACTACACGGACGGCAAAGGAAAAACCGGCGTGCTCTTCGGTGTCAATGCCCGTCCGCTGGTCGAAGGACACGGAAAAGGAAACGGGGTCTTGCTGAATCTAATACCTGCCGAGCCTATCATAGCCTATCGCAAATTCCACTTTGTGGACAACAGCAACTGGATTTACCTGCACAAGAACATGCGTGTCTATGCCAATATCGATATGGACAGTGACGACGGCCTCTGCTTCCGCATGCAGTCCGACCGGAAAGATACCGTCTCCCTGCAGAATATAAATGTAGAATTGAGCCGCCTGCGGCTGGACGAGTTGACGGATGTGCTTCCCTACATGCCGCGGCTTACCGGATTACTCTCCGCCGAAGCCAACTATATACAGACAGCCACTTCCCTGCAGGTATCTGCCGAAGCCAATATCGACAAGCTGACTTATGAACGCCAGCCTGTTGGGGATATCGGCTTGGGAGCTACATGGCTACCGGGTGATAAAAATACACACTATCTCAATACCTACTTCACCTTCGATGACGAGGAGGTACTGACTGCCGACGGCATCCTGACGCAGAAGAACGGCAAAGATACGCTGGAAGTAACCACCCGTCTGGAACATTTCCCGTTGAAGATGGCCAATGCCTTTATCCCCGATCAGGTGGTGGCATTCACCGGAGACATTGACGGCGGACTGTATATTTACGGTTCCATGGACAAACCGAAGATGCACGGTGATATTGCGCTGGACAGTGTGTCAGTCTTTGCCCGCCAGGCAGGTGCGCGTTATTGGTTCGACAACCGTCCCGTGCAGATAAAGGATAACCAACTGATATTTGACAAGTTTGCCATCTATACCACCAGTAAGAATCCGTTTACGATTGACGGAAACATTGACTTCCGCAATATGGAACGCCCCACTGCCAACCTTAATCTGCTGGCCGAGAACTATACCCTGCTCGATGCCCCCCGTACCCGCGAGAGTCTGGTCTACGGAAAAGTCTTCGTCGACCTTCGTGCTACCGTGCGTGGCCCGCTCGACGGACTGACCATGCGCGGAAACATGAACCTGCTGGGCAATACGAACGTAACCTACGTGCTGACCGATTCTCCGTTGACGGTAGAAGACCGCCTCGAAGGATTGGTTACCTTTACTTCCTTCACCGATACCACTTCGGTGAAAGAAGACGATGGTCCGGCCATGTCCTTGGGTGGTCTGGAAATGTACATGTCCGTCCACATCGACGATGCGGTGCGCCTGCGTGCCGACCTGAGTCCCGACCGCAGTAAGTTCATCGAACTGGAAGGCGGCGGCGACCTGAACCTGCAATACACTCCGCAAGGTGATATGAACCTGACCGGACGCTATACCCTTTCGGGTGGTGTCATGAAGTATTCATTACCCATCATCCCGCTGAAGGAATTCCAGTTCAACCCCGGCAGTTATGTAGACTGGCGCGGCAACATCATGAACCCCGTGTTGAGTCTGAAAGCCACGGAACGCATGCGTGCCTCTGTTGCCGACGGTGACGGAGACGGTTCGCGCATGGTGAACTTCGACGTCTCCATCTCCATCAAGAACCGCCTCGATTCGCCCGACCTGATCTTCGACCTCTCTGCTCCCGAAGATGCCACTGTAGAGAATGAGTTGCAGGCGATGGGTGCGGAAGAACGCAGCAAGCAGGCCATTGCCATGCTTGCCACCGGCATCTATCTGAACAGTGGCGCCAAAGGCGGAGGCCTGACGATGGGTGCTGCCCTGAACAGTGTGCTGCAGAGCCAGATTAATTCTCTTGCCGGAGGTATAAAGGGTGCCAACATCAGCGTCGGGGTAGAAGACCGCACCTCTGCCGAGACCGGTGATACGCAGAAAGATTTCAGCTTCCGCTATTCACAACGTTTCTTCAACGACCGTGTGCAGATAGTGATTGGAGGAAAGGTTTCCACCGGTGCCAATGCAACGAATGATGCAGAATCTTTCATCGACAATATCTCGTTGGAGTATCGTCTTGATACGTCGGGTACCCGCTATGTGCGCGTATTCCATAACAAGAACTACGAAAGCGTGCTCGATGGGGAGATTACCGAAACGGGTGTCGGCCTCGTACTCCGCCGTAAGATGGATCGCCTGAGTGAGCTTTTCATCTTCAGGAAGAAAAAGAAAACTGTGGAGGAGGAACAATGATAAAGTGAATAGCGATATGAGACGATTGATACTATATATAATAGGTATGCTATTTCTGGCAGGATGCTCCACCACCAAGCACTTGCCCGAAGGGGAGATACTTTATACCGGTCAGAAACCGATGATTGTATTGAACCGCAGTGAGACTGCCGTCGGCGAGGTGGCGATGGAAGAGGTGGAGGCTGCCCTTGCCACTGCACCGAACAACTCTTTGTTAGGAAGTTCCACCATTCGTTATCCTTTCCCCCTTGGCTTGTGGATATACAACGGTTTCCAGAAGTACGAGAAAGGCCTTGGCAAATGGATATTCAACCGGTTCGCCGCTACTCCGGTACTGCTGTCTACCGTGAACCCTGATATTCGTCAGAAGGCTGCTACCAACTTGCTGCGCGATTATGGCTACTTCAACGGCACGGTGAGCCACCAGACCTTTATAGACCCGAAGGACTCTTTGAAAGCTAAACTGCAATATACAGTGAACATGCGCAATCCTTATTTCATAGATACGGTGTATTACCGTGGCTTCAACCAGCGTACTACGCGTATCATGGAGCTGGGGCGGAGACATTCGCTTATCAGTCCGGGCGAACAGTTCAACGTAACCGATCTCGACGGGGAACGTACCCGTATCAGTACCTTGTTGCGCAATGTGGGTTGCTACTATTTCCGTCCCGACTATCTGACTTACCAGGCGGACACAACGATGGTGCCCGGAGGACACGTCTATATGCGCCTGATTCCTATCCCAAATATGCCGGAAGTTGCCGAGAAGCCCTTCTATGTAGGCAATCGTTCTTTCTATCTTCTTGGCAAGCAGGGAGAAGAACCGAATGACAGCATCGACTACAAAGGACTTTCTATTCACTATTACAATAAGTTGGGCGTACGTCCGAATATGCTTTACCGCTGGCTGAACTATCAAGGCTATCGCCGGAAACGCCAGGTGCAGGACAGTGCAGGTATCTCCCGCCAGCGTTCCATGCAGAGCATGTACAGTTTGTATCGTCAGACTCGCGTGCAGGAGCGCCTCGCCAATGTCGGCATTTTCCGGTATGCCGAGATGCAATATGTGCCGCGCGACACGGCGTTTGTTTCCGATACGCTCGATATGAGGATCGTTGCCGCCCTCGACAAACCATACGATGCCGAACTGGACTTTAACGTCACCATGAAGAGTAACAACCAGACGGGGCCGGGTGCTGCCTTCACCGTGACCAAGAACAATGTCTTTGGCGGTGGCGAGAGCTGGAATGTCAAAGTGAACGGCTCCTACGAATGGCAGACAGGCAAAGACCGCTCTTCCCTGATGAACAGTTATGAGATGGGTGTCTCTACCTCGCTCATGTTCCCGCGCATCGTCTTTCCCCGTATGGGCGACCGCGAATACGACTTCCCGGCAACAACGACTTTCCGCCTGTACATCGACCAGATGAACCGTGCCAAGTATTACAAGCTGCTGGCTTTCGGTGGAAATGCTACATACGATTTCCAACCTAAGCCTACCGTGAAGCATAGTATTACTCCTTTCCGGTTGACGTTTAACGTGCTGCGCAATCCTACGGCAGCGTTTGATACTCTGCAGGCTAAAAATCCGGCGCTTTATGTCAGTTTGCGTAACCAGTTTATTCCTGCTATGGAATATACTTATACGTATGACAATGCCTCCCTTCGTGGCAAGCGCAATCCCATCTGGTGGCAGACTACGGTTGCATCGGCTGGTAATATCACTTCTGCCATTTATCGTATTTTCGGGAAGCCTTTCAGTGAAAAGGAGAAGAAACTGTTCGGTGTACCCTTTGCCCAGTTCCTGAAGTTGAATTCGGAGTTCCGGTACCATTATCGGATAGACAAGAACCAGATGATAGCTTCGCGCATTGCAGGTGGTGTAATCTGGTCTTATGGAAACATGAATGTTGCGCCTTATACCGAACAGTTCTATATCGGTGGTGCCAACAGTGTGCGGGCCTTCTCGGCGCGCAGTATCGGTCCTGGTGGCTATCCGCCCAATGATGGAGAGAAATACACTTATATCAATCATGTCGGTGATATCCGTATGGAGGCGAATATAGAATACCGCTTCCGCATTATCGGTGACTTGCATGGGGCGTTGTTCTTGGATGCCGGTAATGTGTGGCTGATGCGTAAGGATGAAAGTCGCCCGAACGGTGAGCTTACTTTGAGGAATTTCCCGAAGCAGATAGCTCTTGGCACGGGAACGGGCTTGCGCTACGACCTCGATTTCCTTGTTTTCCGTCTGGACCTGGGTATAGGTTTGCATGACCCGTATGATACCGGGAAATCGGGATACTACAATATTCCTAAGTTCAAAGATGGCCTGGCCTGGCATTTTGCTATTGGTTATCCGTTCTAAATGTACGTTTTTGAATGAATAGTGGTAAAGAATGAACTAAATCTCCCTCTTATGAGACGTAAATTTTAGTACATTTGCAACCGTAATCAATGTGATACACTAACCTTTTTAAATAATAACTAATATGAAACCAACTTTATTCTTACTGGCAGCCGGTATGGGCAGCCGTTACGGTGGCTTGAAACAATTGGACGGACTGGGTCCCAATGGCGAAACTATTATGGATTACTCTATTTACGATGCTATCAATGCCGGTTTCGGTAAGCTCGTTTTCGTTATCCGCAAAGACTTTGAGCAGGACTTCCGCGATAAGATTATTTCTAAATACGAAGGTCACATCCCGTGCGAACTGGTGTTCCAGTCTATCGACGACCTTCCCGAAGGCTTCACTTGCCCCGAAGGCCGTACTAAACCGTGGGGAACCAACCATGCCGTAATGATGGGTGCCGACGTTATCCACGAACCGTTTGCAGTTATCAACTGCGACGACTTCTACGGTCGCGATTCTTTCCAGACGATGGGTAAATTCCTTTCTGCACTGCCCGAGGGCTCAAAGAACGTTTATTCTATGGTAGGTTTCCGTATCGGCAATACGTTGAGCGAAAGCGGTACTGTATCTCGCGGTCTTTGCGGAACAGATGCCAACAATCTGCTGACTTCTGTTGTAGAGCGTACCAAGATTCAACGCATGGACGGTGAAGTGAAGTATATCGACGATAACGGTGAATGGACAGCTACTCCCGAAACAACTCCGGTGAGCATGAACTTCTGGGGCTTTACTCCCGATTACTTTGCATATAGCGAAGAATTCTTCAAGACTTTCCTCAGCGATCCCAAGAATATGGAGAACCTGAAGAGCGAATTCTTCATTCCGTTGATGGTTGATAAATTGATTACCGACGGTATCGCAACCTGTGAAGTGCTCGACACTACCAGCAAATGGTTTGGTGTTACTTATCCCGAAGACCGTCAGGATGTGGTAAATAAGATCCAGGCATTGGTGGATGCAGGTGAATATCCTGCCAAGTTGTTCTAAAGAATAAATCAGAGTCTGACCACCGCCTCGCATGCCTCGGCCACTGCCGGGTGGTGAGTGACGAAGATAAATGTTTTGCCTGCGCAGTTTCTGCGCAGGTTTTTTATTAGCTGGTGCTCCGTCTCGGGATCGAGGGCAGAGGTGGCTTCGTCCAGCAGCAGGATATTACCGGGACGAAGCAATGCACGGGCGATGGCTATGCGTTGGGCTTGCCCTTCGCTGAGGCCGCCGCCTTGCTCGTTGAGGGGAGAGTCTATTCCGTCAGGAAGCTGGAATACAAAATCAGCGGTGGCAGTGCGCAAGGCTTGGTGCATGGCTTCGTCAGTAGCTTGTGGATTGCCCATCAGCAGATTATCGCGGATGGTACCGCTGAAAAGAGTGTTGCCTTGGGGGACGTAGACAAAGTTGCTTCGGGTTTGCGGAGACACTTCAACAGTTGATAATTGACTGTTGATCATTGTGGATGAGGGCTGCGCTATAAGTATTATTTCCCCTTTTTGCGGGCTGGCAAGGGCGAGCAGCAGGCGGATGAGAGTTGTTTTGCCTCTGCCCGTTTCTCCTACTACAGCAGTGCAGCTTCCGGCAGGAAAACGACAGGAGAAATGACTGAAGACAGGGCGGTCGCCAGGGGTATAACCGAAGGTGACGTCTTTCAGCTCCAAATCCGGAGTAGTAGGGAAGAGGATGCTTTCGCCACTGGTTTCGGCAGGAAGAGCTTCGAGCTCCAGCAACCGGTCTATGGCGGTGAGGGCATTGACTACCGAGGGTATCAGGCGTGAGAGGTCGAGAACGGGACGTTGCACTTTTCCTACCAGTTGCAGGAAGGCAGTCATTGTACCGAAAGTAATGCTGCCTGTGCTGAGGCGTACGGCTCCCCAAAGAAATGCAATGAGATATCCTCCGGAAAAGGCGAAAGCAACGAACATGCGGGCAGTCAGCGAGAAGCGGGTGCGCCCCATGACCTGATTGCGAAGCACATCCTGTAAGTCATCGAGCTTGTCGATGTGGCGGTCGCTCTGTTCCAGGGTTTTGATTACTGTGCGGTGTTGCAGGCTCTCCTGGATGACGGACTGGATTCGGCTGTCGCTATGGCGTATATCATGCGTGTAGCGTTTCATGCGGCGCATGTAGAAGCGACTACCCAACAGGAAAACGGGAAGAATGGCCACAATAAGCCAAGGCAGTGAGGGATCGAGGAAGCAGAAGAAGAGGAAAGCAGCCAACAACTGTATGCTCGTGACGATAAATGCAGGTACCGAGGAAGTCAACAAACTGACAATGGCAGACGTATCCTGCTCCACGCGGTTCACTACATCGCCGGTATGAAAACGCTCCAACTCGTTCCAGCGGCTTTGCAGTAACCGGGAAAAGAGGCGGTGGCGCAATGCATTCCCCGTTTCTATCTGCATACGGGTGCTTATCCAGGTATCGGCGGCGCCGCAAAGAAGCTGTACTATGAGCAGGGCGATGGTAAGGATGGCTGCGTGCATCATGTTGCCGCCGGTTACTCCGGTTGCAATATCTATCACCTGCTTGGAGGCGTAGATAAAAGCAAGCGCAAAAGCTACTCCCAAGGTGCCGGTAAAGCAACTCAGCAGAATCCTTCCACGCTGTCCGGCGGAGACTTCCCAAATGTATTTCAGCTTTTTGCTTTGCATACTTTTTAATATGCCACTCCGGCTTCTTGCAGGTGCTTAATGAACTCTTCGGCATCTTTGTATGCCTGTTCCTCCGTCACGTCGTAGTGTTCGGTCAGTATCTGCACTAATCTGTCGGTGTCGAACTCCTGATGCTCAATCTCCGTCCACAGAAAGGCTGCGGTAGGGTTCAGGTTGATAATATTGCTGAAGTCGATGTTGGAGGAACCGTCTTGCATCACAATGCATTCTTCAGCTATCTTGTGTAGGAAAAGTCCTTCTTTGATTCTCATGATTCTGTAGTTTTATTAATTGTTTTTAGATTCGTCTGAATATTGCCAGTAACCAGCGGCGCAAGGGCTTTAGCTTCAGCCACCAGTAAGAATATCGCCTCCATGCCTTGCTCTGGGCAGAGTATCGCTTTTCTTTCCGTATGGCTTCTGTCATCAGCCCCATCACTTGGTCGATGGAAGTCTCTTCTGTCTGTGCAAGGTTACCGTCGCCTTGTAGTATCAAGGTGTCGTCTTTGCGACTGATGATGCGGTGAAAAACGATGCGCCCCGTTGTATCACGTGCCAGTACAGTGGCACCGGGTTGCAGGTCCTCTGGAGTAAAGCTGCCTAAAGTAACCCGGTCGCGGCGGTCCACCAGAAATGGGTTCATGCTGTTTCCCCGGACGATGATGGTCGCCGTATGCCCTTCTTCTATCAGTCGGGCTACTTCGGGAAGCAGTATTTCATTAGGGATGCTTTTCTTCATTGGAATTTATGACTGTGCAACTGTTCTTACCGGATGGCGTTCCATGCGAGTTCTGCTGCTGTTTTATCAGGCAGGCATTTCAGATGGAAAACCCGCGCGTGGGATGCAATGCAGGTTACTACCCGCACTACTTTTGCATACATCTCTTTATCTTGTCTCAGGTAAGAGCAGGAAGGCAACAAGGATGCAAAGGCGTGTACTGTTTTTTCTAAACGTATTTCGTTCTGCGGTGCCTGCTCCAGGCGGACAAATGCGCCGACAGGGGCAGATTCGTTCCGATAGCAGGGTGTTTTCCCGCTCCATGGTGAGCCGTAGACTGTGATTTTGTCGGTGAGGCACTCTATATGTACTATCGGATTGTCGTCATTCAGCAGGTGACTGCCCTCGATATGTTCCAACCATAACGAAGTATGTGTGCTTTTCCCTGTACCGCTTTTCCCGAGGAAAATATATCCTTTGTCCTTGTTCACTACTACCGAAGCATGCATCAGCAAGGTACAGTGTTGTATGGCATTAAAGGCATAGAGCATCATCAGGAAGTTGTTGAGGATAAAACTTTTTGTATTTCTCTGTTCGGCACTTTCCTCTGTAGCTTTGCTGCCGGTGGACAGGTATGCGGTGCAATGATGGAAATTGTCGGTACACTCCATGCAGTAAGGAACTTCTGCATTTCGTGGCGTAATGGCTACAAGGTATGCCTTGTCTGCCAGTGGGCGGATGACGCAGTGTGCGTCTTCCCAGTCAAAGCCGATGTCAGCAGCGTTGTTATCTGCCGGCATTGCTTTATGTGCATCTTCCAGATAGAGCTCGAAGATGGGCTGTTCATTTGTCTGCATCGATTCGACAAATGGTGAGAGCGCAGGTAGTGTTTCCGCAATGTCTATGGTAGAACCGTTGGCAATGCGGAATATATGCGGACCGACGCGATATGTCAGAAAAGGCTTGTCCATGAGGTTGTTTGTTTGTCTTGCTTTATAGCCTATTATTAAACTATTGAGGCAAATATAGTGAATTATTGGTGACTTATTGTTAAGTTAGAGTAATTGTCACGACAGAATATCCTCCACGATAGATAGTTTCAACGTATTTGTAATTATTAAAGGGCATTAATTTCTTCAGCACTTAATCCGGTGATTTGAGAAATGAGTGTACAAGCTATCCCTGCTTCTTTCATTTTACGGGCATTGTTCAAGCGCTCTTCTGCTTTTCCCCTTTTTTCACCAATTTCTATTCCTTTCTCTATTCCTTCTTTTTCCGCAGCATCCAATACACACAAATTTGTGCGGTACACATTCACGCTATTCTGATAGCGTTCCTGCTCCTCTTTGCTAAGAGAAGCTACATCGACAATGTCTTCCAGTTTTTCGAAGACTGCCTTGCGTGCCTTGAACGGCATTCGTTTCAGTGTCTCCATATTCTTCAATGTATATATCCAACGTTCAAAATCTGTTTCACATTCCTCCTCTTCCTTATCGAATAGAGGTAACGCAATAAATATCGGCCGTATCCGGTCGCAGAACAACTCGCCCGTATCACGGTCGGCAAGAATCACATCCGTACGGAACTTAACGTTCTCACTGAACAGAAAGTTCATAAAGAACACACCGTACACTGCCTTTACGCTAAACTTCCATTCCGTACCAGGCTTTGCCTGCTGCACAATGGCATTGGACAAATAATAAAGCGCCCGTTCCTTAAAATTCGTTTGCGACTTGTTTTGCATCTCCACAATGATCTTTTCACCAGTGTCCGTACTGCAATAAATGTCGTAAATCAGTCCTCGTCCCTCATCGTATTGAGGCAGTTGTTCGTTATTCAAAAATGTGAGATCTGTTATCACCCGTTCCCCTACCAGCAAGTCATTTAAGAAGTCTATCAATAAGTCTTTTGATATTTCTTGGCCGAATATTTTCTTGAAACCGTAGTCGGTAAACGGATTTATAAATCTACCCATGTTTTGCGTGCTTTAATGTTTCTGCAAATATAGGTAATTTGTTTGAGAACCTGAATTGAAACGGGTTTGTTTTTTCTTTGTTCAATCCGCTGCGAAGGATAAATGGGTATTTATAGTAAGATACTCCTTTCTGATTTTGTTCTATTTCTCTTCTAATTCGTCCCTTCTCCCTGTCTTCTTCTTGTCTATAGAGTGGGAATTTACAAGAACCGGATAAGACTCGGGTAAGAACCGGGTAGGAAGAAGGTAGGAATCGGGCATAATTGTTCTAAAACTCCGTTTATGCCTTGCGGATATGTATTCGCACAGCGCGAATACATATTCAAGCCTTGTGAATATCCGTTCGCAAGGCTTGAACAGAGAATGTTTACTGGAAAGAAGAAGTTCTACCTTGTTTGCGGTTAAAAATATGATTTAAGCCGCAAAATTTGCGGCTTATTGGCAGATGGTAGCCGCATCATCATCTGACTTCTTTCTCCTTGCGATAATCGATGGGCGAAATTCCTGCCCGGCGTTTAAAGAACTTGCCGAAGGAAGATTGGTCGGAGAAGTGCAGGGTGGCGGTGATCTCTTGTATGGAGAGTTGCGAGCAGGTCAGCAGATTGCGGGCATCGCTGTAGAGCATCTCGAAGATGAAGTCGCAGACGCTTTGTCCGGTAATGCGCTTTACGATTAAGGTGAGGTAATGGGCGGAGAGGTTCAGCTTGGAAGCATAAAAATCTACTTTGTGCTCTTGGCGGTAATGCTCCGTCAGCAGTTCGATGAAGGACTTGATGATGCTTTCATGGCGTGTCAGGTTGGGGTCATCGTTGCATTCGCTTCTTTGGTCGATGATGTTGCTCAGGTCGAGGTAGAAGGCGAAGAGGGTGTTTAGTATCATGTCTTTGTAGTGTCGGTGGGTGGTGTTGCTTATTGCCTGGTCGATGGCGGTTATTCTTGCGGTGAGGAGGGAGAAGTCTGTATCGCTCATAGCAAGTATAGGATTGTTGTATAGTTTTACGCCGTATCTTATCCGTTTGTAAATCATATCGGTAGAGTCCATATCTTCCATGAACTCTTTGCCGACCAGGAGGCAGAGGCAGTTGAAATCCGTACTGTAATCCTCGAAATAGAAGAGGTGGGAGGCAGAAAGTACAAGAGTGGTACGGGCGTCTACCGGATGTTGCTTGTGATTGATGTTTGCCCGGGCTGTTCCAGATAAAACCAAAATGCAGACTGCTGCCTTGAAAAATACGGGAGTAGACAGATGCCGGTCAACACCGTTGGCATTGACTTCCATGCAGTTTATCTTCCTGCGTATATCTTCTGTATTTCCTTCTACAAAGTCGCTGATGCTTTTGATGTGAACGGTTTGTTTCATGTCCTGATCTTCTGCTTGAATCTTTGCACAAAGGTACTTAAAACCTTTGGTTGGTACAAATAAAACCAATTTTGTTCAATTTGGAATTTCGGGCGGCAGGGCTTTTTGCCGACCTTTGCAGCCGGTTTTGGGAAGGGGCAAGTACGCTTGCGCGCGCTAAATTCCCATTTAGAAGAAACGTAATTATAATATATAATATAGGTATTAGTATGAGGAAAATAACGAAAGTCCTGTTCTTTCTTTTAGGAATGGGCAGTTCGGTCTGCGTCTCGGCTCAGACGATATCGAAGTGTGTGCTGAGCATCGAGCAGATGTTTGAACTGGCTGATAAGAATAGCCGCAGTATCCGGACCTTTGATCTGGCGGAAAAGGAAGCCGGGCAAGCAGTGAAAGTGGCAAAGAACGCTTTGTTGCCTTCAATCGACGTCTCTCTTTCTGCCAGCTATCTGGGTGATGCCTGGATTTCCGACCGTGACTTCTCGGATGGTGAGAATGCGCCTATGCCGCATTTTGGGAATAACTTCGCTATCGAAGCCTCACAGGTGCTCTATGCCGGCGGTGCCATCACAAGCAACATTGCTATTGCCAAGCTCCGTCAGCAAGTAGCTCAGTTGGATAAGGATAAGAATCGCCAGGATATCCATTTCTTGCTGGTAGGCAATTATTTGGAGCTATATAAATTATGCAATCAGGCCGAGGTGTATAAACAGAATATAGAACAAACCAAACGTCTGCTGGCTGACATCACGGCTAAAGAGAAAGAGGGTCTTGCCTTGAAGAACGATATCACCCGTTACGAACTTCAACTGAAATCGCTGGAGCTGGCGCTGACGCAGATTGAAAATACTCAGATTATCATCAACAACCAGCTTGTCACTACATTAGGACTACCGCAGGAAACGGTTATCGGCATTGATACCTGCATACTTGGCAATCTCCCGCTTGTCTCTCCGGAAATGGAATGGCAGGAAACCGCTGCCGGCCGGCTTCCGGCATTGAAGCAGGCGGAACTGGGCATCGAGCAGTCCCGGCATGGCGAGAAACTGGCAAAGTCGGAACGTTTACCCTCTGTAGCCTTGTTTGCTGCGAATCTGCTGGATGGGCCGATAACTATTGAGGTACCGCCCATTGACAAGAACCTGAATTATTGGTATGTCGGGGTAGGGGTGAAGTTCAACATTGCTTCTATCTATCAGTCGGGAAAGAACATCCGTCGGGCGAAGATTGCTACGCAGCGGGCTGTGGAAGGCAAACGCCTGCTCGAGGAGAATGTGCAGACCGAGGTCAAAGCGGCCTATGTGCGTTTTGGTGAGTCGTTCACCGTTTTCGACACGCAGATGAAGAGCCTGGAACTGGCCAATCAGAACTACGATGTTATCCGCAACCGTTATCTGCACGAACTGGCACTGATTACGGACATGCTTGATGCCAGCAACTCCAAACTGAGCGCTGAACTGCAAGTAGCGAACGCACGTATCAATATTCTTTTTAACTACTTCAAACTGAAGAAGTCAGTAGGAGACTTGTAATCCGAATTATTAATCAATTTAAATATAGAAAGCAATGAAGCACAAGACTAAGAAATTAATCTATAACATCGTCGTCATTACCCTTATTATAATAGGTATAGTTTGGGTGAGTTCCCGTTTTGTACATTTGGGTAATGTGGAATACACAGACAATGCGCAGGTAAAGCAACTCATCGTACCCGTGAACTCCCGTGTACAAGGTTTCATCAAAGAAATTCGTTTTGACGAAAACCAGGCGGTGCGCAAGGGCGACACGCTGGCTTTGATAGAGGATACTGAGTTTCGTTTCCGCCTGGCACAGGCAGAGGCTGATTATCAGAATGCCTTGTCCGGCAAGTCGGCCATGGCGACTACTATAAATACGACGCAGAACAATATCTCCGTATCGGATGCTACGATCGAAGAGGCTCGCATTCGCATGGAGAATGCAGAGCGGGAGTACATCCGCTATAAAAATCTCTTTGAACAGGAAGCTGTGACTCGCCAGCAATACGATGGTGTGAAGACAAATTACGATGCCCTGAAGGCGCGTTATGAGGTTTTGCTTCGTCAGAAGCATTCCACCACTTTGGTGAAGCAGGAGCAGACGCAACGCCTCGACCAGACTGTTGCCGGCATCCAGCTTGCCGAAGCTGCACGGGCATTGGCAAGGCTGAATCTCTCTTACACGGTTATCCTGGCTCCCTGCGACGGAACCACCGGGCGCAAGAATATCCAGGAAGGGCAGCTGATACAACCAGGGCAAACTCTTGTCGACGTGGTGGATGCTAATGACCGCTGGATAATAGCCAACTATAAGGAAACGCAAACGGCTCATATCCAAGTGGGGCAACCTGTAGAGATTGAGGTGGACGCCATCCCCGGTGTGACCTTCAGAGGAGTCGTGCAATCTCTGGCAAAAGCTACGGGAGCCAGCTTTTCGTTGCTTCCGCAAGATAACTCTGCAGGTAACTTTGTGAAAGTGGAGCAGCGCATCCCTGTCCGCATAGAGTTTGCTGCGGACAACCGTCCCGAGGACATGAAGCGGCTTTGTGCCGGTATGAATGTGGAGTGTGAAGTAATCTATTGATATCATGCACGAATCAGGACCTTTTTCAATTCCCGCTATCCGCGATTTCGTCCCGGAGAAATGGAAGCCGTGGATTATTATCTTTATGGTTATTGTCTTCCAGTTTTCGGGTGGCATCTATATGGCTGCAGCCGGCGAGATGGTTGGTTCGCTGGCACTGATGCAGGAGGACATTATGATGGCAGGTTATGCTTCTATGGTAGGCATGGCGCTGACGTTTGCCATCATGTTCCGCTTGAAGTTCCAGTTTACCTCGAAGGTGGCTTTCATGACGTGCTGCATTGCGCTTGTCATCTGCAATCTGATTTGTGTGCATACGGATTGTGTGCCGTTGCTGGTGGGGGTATGTTTCATTTCGGGCTTCTTTCGGATGTGGGCTACTTTTGAATGCAACTCGACGATACAATTGTGGCTTACGCCAAAGCGTGACCTTTCCATTTTTTTCTGCTTTATTTATCTGCTGGTGAATAGTTGCATTCAACTTTCGGGGCTTGCCACGATTTATGTTTCTTATTTTTCGAAATGGGAGTATATGCATTGGTTCATTATCGGGCTGCTGGGGTTGGTGATGCTGCTGGTGATGTTGCTTTTCCGCAATATCCGTGTGCTGCATCGTTTGCCTTTGTACGGCATCGACTGGTTGGGGGCGTTGCTGTGGGGACTGATTGTGCTCTGCATTATTTTCGTCTGCCTCTACGGCGATCATTACGATTGGTATGAGTCCGACTACATCGGTATGGCTACGTTGGCAGGTTTGGTTATATTGTTGCTCAATATCTGGCGTGCGTCGTTCATCCGGCATCCGTTCATCGCACTCCGTACCTTTCGTTATCGTATGGTGTGGTTGCCATTCCTTCTCTACATACTGATAGATTTCCTGCTTGCACCGTCACACTTGCTGGAGCATATTTATCTGGAAGGTATTCTTGGTTATGACTCGCTGAATACGGTTTCGTTGAATTGGGTAGTATTGCTTGGCATTGTGACGGGTGCCTTGTTCACCTATCAGACTTTTGCTTTGCGGAAATGGCGGTATAAGGTAATGACATTGATTGCTTTTACGTCCATCGTGGGGTATTTGATGATGTTTTATTTCACCATCGACTATAATCTGCCTAAATCGGCATTGGTGATACCTGTCTTCCTGCGTGGCTTCGGATATGTGATTATTGCCATCTGCTTTCTCACTTCGTTGTCGCGCGTACCGTTTGAGAATTTCTTTCAGGCAGTGAGCGTACAAGGATTTGTCAGTGCAGCATTCGGCGGTGTACTGGGTACGGCTGTCTTAAACGAAATATTGAAATTTACCGTAAGGCGGAATGCTATGCTGCTGGGAGCAAATCTCGATCATGTGAATCCACTTGCTGCGCACATTCCTCTCGGACAGTTGTACGGTGCTGTGCAGCAACAGGCGCTTATGGTGTCGATGAAAGAGATATTCGGCTGGCTGACGCTATTGGGATTATTCTGTATTCTGATGTTTCTGTTGAATGAAAGCAAGGTGCGTCCGCAGAATGCAATACACCCTACTTATAAAGCTATTCGGAGATTGATGAAGCGGGAGGCATGGCAGTCTACACACGAAGAGTGATCCCTCTTAAAAAGGCTACACCCTTTACCCCGGATGGTGTAGCCATCCGGAGCAAAGGGTGTAGCCCTGGCACCTAAAGGGTGTAGCCCTTCCGAAACGTCTGTGGAGTCATCCCTACGTGGTGCTTGAAGAACTTGTTGAAGAAGGCTGCATTGTTGAATCCCAGGCTCATGGCAATATCCTTCACCGGTGTGCTACTGGTGCGGAGTTGCGTCTTGGCATCCATAATAAGCGTATGGTTGATAATTTCCATCGCTGTTTGCCCCGACTCCTTCTTGACGAGTCGGCAGAGGGCAGCCGGTTGCATTTTCATTTCTTTAGCGTAGTAGTTCACTTGGTGTTCCCGGGTGTAGTCGGCATGTACCATCTGGAGGAAAGTACGGTATTGCTGGAAATGCTTGCTGCCTGGAAACTCCTTGACTTCAACTTGTTTCGGACAAAGTTCGGATACGCCTTGCAATGTAAGGCCTAACAACATTTGTAAAGTGGAGTGGCTTAATAAATTGCCCACTTCTTTATATAGGTGTGCTTGTAGTGTGAACATTTCTTCATAGAGTTGAAATGGAATTTTAGGTAAAGGTATAACGTTATTGTTTTCAATGAGATGAAGTTTTTCTACCATATTCTTTACCATATCGGCACTTTGTATGAGCTGCTGGGAATACATGATGATGTGCAGCAGTACATCGTCGGACATGGCTGTGATCTGGACTAACGAACCGGCCGGAATGGCTATAAGGTCGTTCGGGCCGATGCGGTATTGGTTTAGGTTTATAGTTATTTTCAGGACTCCTTTGCGGCACAAGGCAAAGATGCACGCCTGGGTACGATGCGATTGTTCTAATCGCTGTCTCAAGTCATTGGTGGTGACGTTGATGTAAGCAATGAAATCTGCACTTATGTCGAACTTGGGTATACTCATGTGTTAATCCTCTTTCAATTTACAAAATTGAAAGATATTGGCGTATATTCACAGAAAAAATCGTTAATTTCACTGCTGCGCATAGACTTTGTGTGTTAAATAAAATAAATATGTAAATAATGGAATATATAACAACATTAATAGAATGTTGTTTTTCTGTCGATAAGTTGTCTTATAAGTGTATTAGCCCGACCTTTGCTTGTCTATGCTTGCCATGTTGTGCGGTGCAGGTTTTTTAGGAGTTCTTGGATCTAAGTAATACGAATAAGCATTGATTTATGTACACTGGTACTTTTGTTATTTATCCTTTACTTATAGAAGATGTTAATCTTTATATAGTACTTATTATCATTTTGTTGGCTGTCATTGTCGGGCTGTGTATATATATTTTCCGTATGCATGCCAAGTTGTATCCTGAAGCTGAAAAGATGGTTAACGCGGTAGCGGAACAATTGTTCGATTCGTGGCCGGTGGGCATTGTCGTTGCCGATGCGAAAGGACGTATCGACCGCATTAACAAGCAGGCTGTTGAAGACCTGCAGCAAAAGCACGCGGAGGCTTTGATAGGCAAGGACCTTGCTTCTGTGCTGGAAGTGATACAAGATAAGGAAAATGTATTGCCCCGTTTCTTGCAGAAGATACAGGAAGGCAGGGAACCTGTGACGACATTCTCCGCCAATAGTTTTATCTGTGAGCCGCAGCGTAAAATACGTTTCCTGATAGAAGGCTCGCTGGCGGGTATCTATAGGGATAAAAAACTGTCCAGGGTGGTACTGTACTATCGGAATGTGCTTGAAGAACGTACCCGCACACGTCTGTTGAATATTGCTTTGAACCGGATGCAGATTTTCCAGTGGTCGTATGATATGGACAGGGATCTGATGGTTATTGATCCCCGCTACTTTGAATATTTGGGAATACCGACCAAGGACTATACGCTGACTACCGAAGAGTTTATCAACTATCTCCATCCCGATGATGTAGATACCGTTATCGGTGCTTTGGCTTCACAGTTGGAGGGCAAGCTGAATGAGAATCTGATACCTTATCGCTTGCGCCGGCAAGATGGAACTTACGAATGGTTCGAGGTACAGTCTACCTATGTAGGGCAATTGGCCGACTTGCCTTTTCGCGTCATCGGCATCTGCATGAGTACGCAAAAGTATAAGGATACGGAAGCCCGCCTGAATGAAGCTTTACAGAAAGCCCAGCGCAGCGACCAGTTGAAGAGTATGTTCCTTGCCAATATGAGCCATGAGATACGTACACCGCTCAATGCGATTGTGGGATTCTCCACTCTGCTGGCCTCCGAGGTGGAGGAGTTGAGTGCTGAAGAAATCAATGAATTTTCTTCTCTGATAGAAAAGAACAGTCAGCTGCTGATGGTCTTGATTTCGGATATTCTCGACTTGTCCAAGATTGAGTCGGATACAATGGAGTTTCATTTGCAGGATGTCTCCTTGGACATGGTGCTCAATGATATTGCTAAATCACAGAAGATGAATATGCCGAAGGGTGTGGAGATGATATTGGATTTGCCGGAATACCTTCCTTTGCTCCATACAGATCCGGCACGGCTGGGGCAGGTTGTGAACAACCTGATAAACAATGCTGTAAAGTTTACGCATGAAGGATGCATTTGCTTGGGATGCAGGCAGGAGTGCCCCGGCACGGTAGAGGTGTTTGTGAGAGATACCGGAAAAGGGATGTCGGAAGAGGTGCTCTCTCATATCTTCGAACGTTTCTATAAAGGAGATTCTTTTATCCAGGGCACAGGGCTGGGATTGCCTATCTGTAAAAATATTATCGAACATCTGAATGGCAATATAACGGTTGTTTCCAAAGAAAACGAAGGTACCTGTTTTACAGTGACGTTGCCGTTGGATGTGGCAGGATAGATGTATTGATAGATTTATCGTGTTTTTCTCATTATATACGGTTGGAATTCGTTATCTTTGCAGTCCTAAATGATAAAATCGCTGACACTATGATATCTGTAGAAGGACTGAAGGTAGAATTCAATGCTACGCCTCTGTTCGAAGACGTCTCTTACGTTATCAACAAGAAAGACCGCATTGCCCTGGTGGGTAAGAATGGTGCGGGCAAATCTACCATGCTCAAGATATTGGCTGGTTTACAGCAGCCTACGGCCGGCGTTATAGCCGTACCCCGCGAATGCACTATCGGCTATCTGCCCCAGGTGATGATACTCAGTGATGAGCGTACCGTGATGGAAGAGGCTGAGCTTGCTTTTGAGCATATCTTTGAGATGCAGGCCGATATAGAGCGTATGAACCAACAGCTTGCAGAGCGTACCGACTACGACAGTGAGGATTACCAGAAACTTATCGACCGCTTTACGCACGAGAATGAACGTTTCCTGATGATGGGCGGTACGAACTATCGTGCCGAAATAGAACGTACTCTTCAAGGGTTGGGCTTCAGCCGCGAAGATTTTGACCGTTCTACTTCCGAGTTTTCCGGTGGCTGGCGTATGCGTATCGAGCTTGCCAAGCTGCTGTTGCGCCGTCCCGATGTTCTGCTTCTGGACGAACCGACGAACCACCTCGATATCGAAAGTATTCAGTGGTTGGAAAACTTCCTTGCCACGCGTGCCAATGCAGTGGTGCTGGTGAGCCACGACCGTGCTTTCCTGAACAATGTCACCACCCGTACCATTGAAATCACTTGCGGGCGTATTTACGACTACAAAGTGAAGTACGATGAATTTGTCGTACTGCGCAAGGAGCGCCGGGAGCAGCAATTGCGTGCTTACGAGAATCAGCAAAAGCAGATAGAAGATACCGAAGCCTTCATTGAGCGTTTCCGCTATAAAGCTACCAAGGCCGTGCAGGTGCAGAGCCGCATCAAGCAGTTGGAGAAGATAGAGCGCATCGAAGTGGACGAGGAAGATAACTCGGCACTGAGATTGAAGTTTGTTTGCAGCAGCCGTAGTGGTAATTATCCTGTGATTTGTGAGGATGTGGCCAAGGCTTACGGCAGTCATGTAATCTTCCACGATGTGAATCTGACGATAAACCGCGGTGAGAAGATTGCCTTTGTAGGCAAGAACGGCGAGGGTAAATCTACCCTTGTGAAGTGTATCATGGACGAAATTACGGACTATACCGGCAAGCTGACTTTGGGACATAACGTACAGATCGGCTATTTCGCACAAAACCAGGCGCAACTGTTGGACGAGAACTTGACGGTGTTTGATACGATTGACCGTGTGGCCGTGGGAGATATCCGTACGAAGATACGCGATATCCTCGGTGCTTTCATGTTTGGCGGTGAGGCTTCGGACAAGAAAGTAAAGGTGTTGTCCGGTGGAGAACGTACTCGCCTTGCCATGATAAAACTGTTGCTCGAACCGGTAAACTTCCTGATTCTGGATGAACCTACGAATCATCTCGATATGCGTTCTAAGGACATACTGAAAGATGCGATACGTGATTTTGACGGTACTGTGATAATTGTGAGCCATGACCGTGATTTCCTGGACGGGCTGGCGACTAAAGTATATGAGTTTGGTGGCGGCTTGGTGAAAGAACACCTTGGCGGCATCTACGAATTTCTGCAAAAGAAGCAGATCGAGAACCTGAATGAATTGCAGAAAGCTCCGTCTCTCTCGGCTTCGCCTGTCGGCACTAAAGCTGCTGACACGGATGCACTGCCTTCGGAGAACAAATTGTCTTACGAAGCCCAGAAAGAACTTAATAAGAAACTGAAGAAGCTGGAACGCCGGGTGGCAGATTGCGAAGCGGAAATAGAACAGACCGAATCGGCCATCGCCATACTGGAATCCAGGATGGCTACCCCGGAAGGCGCTTCGGATATGTCTCTTTATGAACAACATCAGAAGCTGAAAACCCAGTTGGACCGAGTGATGGAGGAATGGGATGCGGCTTCGGTGGAACTGGAAGAACTTAAAAACGCGTGATGGAATAAGGGCGTTACTTTATGGTATCAATTTAATTAATATAAGTATGAGAGCATTTCATTTTTTACCCATCGCAGCATTCTGCCTGTTGGCAGCATCCTGCAGCACCGGCAAGAAGCAGGCAGAATTTACTGCCGGCATCCAGCTTGCCAATCTTGACACAACGGCTCTTCCCGGAACCGACTTTTATCAATATGCCTGTGGCGGTTGGATGCAGAACAATCCGATACCGGGCGAGTATTCACAGTATGGTTCCTTCACTATTCTTGCAGAAAACAACCGCAAGCAGATTCAGGAACTGATTGAAGAACTGTCTGCTACCCAGCACGAGGCAGGGAGCATAGCACAGAAGATAGGCGACCTCTACAAAATTGTAATGGACAGCGTGAAACTGAATAAGGAGGGCGTGGCTCCAATTAAGGCTGAACTCGACCAACTGGCAGCTCTGAAAGATACCAAAGAACTTTATGCCTTGCTTGGAAACTTGCAGAAAAAGGGCATTGTATCCTACTTTTATGTCGGTGTAGGTGCCGATGATATGAACAGCGACATGAATGCTGTGCAGTCTTATCAGACGGGCTTGAGTATGGGTGAACGCGAATATTATCTGGAAAACGACGAAGCTACTTCTAAAATCCGCGATGCCTTCCGTACGCATGTACAGAAGATGTATCAGTTGGCAGGCTTTGATGAGGCTACTGCCAAGAAGGGCATGGAGGTAGTGATGGATGTGGAAACACGTCTTGCTAAAGCATTCCGTTCCCGTACGGAGTTGCGCGATCCTCATGCTAACTATAACAAGATGAGCATGGAAGAGTTGAAGAAGAATTATCCCACTTTCGACTGGGATGCTTATCTGTCTGCTTTGGGATTAAAGGATGTAAAAGAAATTATTGTAGGCCAGCCTGCTTCCTTGAAAGCTGCTGCCGATATTCTGAATACTTTGCCCATCGAACAACAAAGCCTCTATTTGCAATGGAAGTTGATCGATGCTGCTGCAAGTTGCTTGAATGATGCAATGGCTGAACAGAACTTCGATTTTTATGATCGCACCATGAGCGGTACTCAGGAAATGCAACCACGCTGGAAGAGAGCTGTCGGTACTGTAAGCTCTGCTTTGGGTGAAGCTGTCGGCCAAATGTATGTGGAGAAATATTTCCCAGCAGCTGCCAAAGAACGTATGGTGACTTTGGTGAAGAACCTGCAGGAAAGTTTGGGAGAACGTATTCAAAACTTGAGCTGGATGGGAGATTCCACCAAAGTGAAAGCATTGGAAAAACTGGCTACCTTCCACGTGAAAATCGGATATCCTGATAAATGGAAAGACTACTCTACGCTGGAAGTCAAAGATGATTCTTACTGGGCAAATGCCGAACGTGCCAATGAGTGGAATCATGCCGAGATGATTGCCAAAGCCGGCAAACCGGTAGACAAAGATGAATGGTTCATGACTCCGCAGACCGTGAATGCTTATTATAATCCTACTACCAATGAGATCTGTTTCCCCGCCGGTATCCTGCAATATCCGTTCTTCGATATGAATGCGGACGATGCATTCAACTACGGTGCTATCGGTGTTGTTATCGGACATGAAATGACGCATGGATTCGATGACCAGGGTCGCCAATACGATAAAGACGGCAATCTGAAAGATTGGTGGACGGAAGAAGATGCCAAGAGGTTTGATGAGCGTGCACAGGTAATGGTGAATTTCTTTGATAGCATTGAAGTTGCACCGGGAGTATACGGAAACGGACGTATGACATTAGGCGAAAACATCGCGGACCATGGTGGTTTGCAGGTGTCTTACCAGGCATTCAAGAAAGCCACTGCCGCCGCTCCGTTGCAAGATAAAGACGGCTTCACACCCGAACAGCGTTTCTTCCTGGCCTACGCAGGCGTATGGGCCAACAATATCCGTCCCGAAGAGGTATTGAACCGTACGAAGAGTGATGTTCATTCACTGGGCAAGTGGCGTGTAGACGGTGCTCTGCCACAAATCGGTGCTTGGTACGAAGCATTCAATATTACGGAAAAAGATCCAATGTTCTTGCCGGTAGAAAAACGAGTTTCTATCTGGTAAGCAGAAAACGATACTGCTTTTAAGAGAGGGTGTCAAAGCTAATTTCGGCTTCGGCACCCTCTCTCTTTTTATCATCTTTCCCTGCCTTTTTTAATTATACCTAATTTATTGTGTATGAATGTATGTGCGAATAAACAAAATTTGTAACTTTGCGCATCAAATTCTAATATACGCATACTTTTAATACGCAAATCCATGTCTGAAACAAAAAGAATCAAAACAGCTCTGGTATCCGTCTACCATAAGGAAGGTTTGGACGAAATCATAACCAAACTGCACGAAGAAGGTGTAGAGTTCCTGTCGACCGGTGGAACCCGTCAATTTATAGAATCTTTAGGTTATCCCTGCAAGGCGGTGGAAGACCTTACTACATACCCTTCCATCCTGGGTGGCCGTGTAAAGACCCTGCATCCGAAAATATTCGGAGGTATTCTCTGCCGCCGCGGACTGGAACAAGACATGCAACAAATTGCCAAATATGAAATTCCCGAAATAGACCTCGTTATCGTCGACTTATACCCGTTTGAAGCAACCGTTGCCAGCGGTGCCGACGAACCGGCCATCATCGAGAAGATCGATATAGGCGGTATCTCACTGATTCGTGCCGCTGCCAAGAATTACAACGATGTGGTGATCGTCGCTTCGCAAGCCCAGTATCAGCCGCTCCGCGATATGCTGATGGAGCATGGTGCCGTTACTTCCCTCGAAGAACGCCGCTGGTTTGCCAAAGAGGCTTTCTCTGTTTCCTCTCACTACGACTCGGCTATCTTCAACTACTTCGATGGTGAAGAAGGCTCTGCTTTCCGTTGCTCTGCCAATAATCAGAAGACTTTGCGTTACGGTGAAAACCCGCATCAGAAAGGTTATTTCTATGGCAACATCGACACCATGTTCGATCAGATTCATGGTAAGGAAATCTCTTACAATAATTTGCTGGATATCAACGCTGCCGTTGATTTGATAGACGAATTCGACGATCTGACCTTTGCCATACTGAAACATAACAACGCTTGCGGCCTGGCTTCCCGCCTTACGGTGCTGGATGCTTGGAACGATGCACTTGCCGGAGACCCGGTATCGGCTTTCGGTGGTGTGCTTATCACCAACGGCGTGATAGACAAAGAGGCTGCCGAAGAGATCAACAAGATATTCTTTGAGGTGATCATTGCTCCTGACTATGATGTGGATGCACTGGAAATCCTCGGTCAGAAGAAGAACCGTATTATTCTGGTTCGCAAGCAGGCTGCCCTGCCCAAGAAGCAATTCCGTTCTTTGCTGAACGGTGTGCTGGTACAGGACCGCGACCTCAAGGTAGAAACTCCCGAAGAACTGAAGACCGTAACTACCAAAGCTCCTACGGCTGAAGAAATAGAAGACATGCTCTTTGCCAACAAGATTGTGAAGAACAGCAAGTCCAATGCGATTGTACTGGCAAAAGGCAAGCAATTGCTGGCAAGCGGTGTAGGCCAGACCAGCCGCGTAGATGCCTTGAAGCAAGCCATCGAGAAAGCCAAGAACTTCGGCTTCGACCTGAATGGCGCCGTAATGGCCAGCGATGCTTTCTTCCCCTTCCCCGATTGTGTGGAGATTGCAGGCAACGAAGGCATAACTGCCGTTATCCAGCCGGGCGGAAGCATCAAAGATGAACTTTCGTTTGAGTATTGCAACGAGCATGACATGGCAATGGTAATTACCGGATTCCGTCATTTTAAACATTAATATTCAATTAAACAATGGGATTATTCTCTTTCACACAAGAAATAGCGATGGACCTTGGCACAGCCAATACCATCATCACCACAAACGGTAAGATTGTGGTGGATGAGCCTTCGGTAGTGGCGCTGGATCGTCGTACTGACAAGATGATTGCCGTGGGCGACAAGGCAAAGATGATGCACGAAAAGACCCACGAAAACATACGTACCATCCGTCCGCTGCGCGACGGTGTAATTGCCGACTTCTATGCTTGCGAGCAGATGATACGCGGACTTATCAAGATGGTGAACAACCGTAACCGTCTCTTCTCTCCTTCACTCCGTATGGTAATCGGTGTTCCTTCGGGAAGTACCGAAGTAGAGCTGCGTGCTGTACGCGACTCTGCCGAACATGCCGGCGGACGTGATGTTTACCTGATTTTCGAACCCATGGCTGCTGCCATCGGTATCGGCATCGACGTAGAGGCACCGGAGGGTAACATGATTGTAGATATAGGTGGTGGTTCAACTGAAATTGCCGTTATCTCCTTGGGAGGTATCGTGGCAAACAACTCCATCCGCATTGCCGGTGACGACCTGACTGCCGATATTCAGGAGTACATGAGCCGTCAGCACAATGTAAAGGTCAGCGAACGTATGGCCGAACGTATTAAAATCAATGTAGGTGCTGCCTTGACCGAACTGGGTGAAGATGCTCCCGAAGATTACATCGTTCATGGTCCGAACCGTATTACGGCATTGCCCATGGAAGTGCCGGTATGCTATCAGGAAGTGGCTCACTGTCTGGAAAAGTCTATCTCCAAGATTGAGACGGCTATCCTGAATGCACTGGAGAACACACCTCCCGAACTGTATGCCGACATTGTACACAATGGCATCTATCTGGCAGGTGGCGGTGCTCTGCTCCGCGGACTGGACAAGCGTCTGACAGACAAAATCAACATACCGTTCCACATTGCGGAAGACCCCTTGCATGCTGTTGCCAAAGGTACGGGCGTAGCATTGAAGAACGTCGACCGCTTCTCATTCCTGATGAGATAATACCGGCGTATGCGAAATTTACTGAACTTCCTTATTAAATACAATTACTGGTTCCTCTTTCTGCTGTTAGAGGTGGCCAGTTTTGTTTTATTGTTTCGCTTCAACCATTATCAGCAGAGTGTGTATTTCACTTCTGCCAACGGAGTGGCGGGGAAGGTTTATGAGATTTCGGGCGGCATCAGTTCTTATTTCCACTTGAAGTCCGTCAACGAAGATTTGCTGGACCGCAACATGTGGCTGGAACAGCGGGTAGCTTCTCTGGAGAACACATTGAAGGAGAAGGGAGTGGACTCTGCAAGGCTTTATAGCCTGGAGCGGCTTGCTACCGACCAGTATCGGATATTCAAGGCGAACGTCATAAAGAATAGTCTGAACCGGGCAGACAACTACATTACCCTGGACCGTGGCACTTCGACAGGTATCCGTCCCGAGATGGGGGTGGTGGATGCCAATGGCGTGGTAGGTATTGTGTATAAAACCTCTCCCAATTATTCACTGGTCATTCCGTTGCTGAACAGTAAGTCCAGTATCAGTTGCAAGATTGTGGGCAGTGATTATTTCGGTTATCTGAAGTGGGAGGGAGGCGATTCGCGTTTCGCTTATCTGAAGGACTTGCCCCGTCATGCCGAATTCAACCTGGGAGACACGGTGGTGACCAGTGGTTATTCTACGGTATTTCCCGAAGGTGTTTTGGTAGGTACGGTAGATGATATGTCCGACTCGCACGACGGGCTTTCGTACCTGTTGAAGATAAAGCTGGCTACGGACTTTGGAAAGGTGAGTAATGTGCGCGTCATATCGCGTAGCGGACAAGAGGAGCAGAAGGCGCTGGAAAATGACAAAGATTTGAAGTGATAAGTAATTTCAGTTGAAAACAGTAAAATCTAAAAGAAATTGGTAATCAATTATCTGCATAAAATAGGGTGGTTTATTGGTTTGGTACTGTTGCAAGTGCTGATACTGAACAATGTGCATATAGCAGGATATGCCACTCCGTTTCTATACATTTACCTGATATTGAAATTCGAATCGGACACTCCCCGCAATGCATTGATGCTATGGGCATTCTGCCTGGGACTGGCGGTGGATGTCTTCTCGGACACTCCGGGCATGAATGCGGCGGCTACGGTGTTGCTGGCTTTCCTGCGTCCCACTTTCCTGCGGCTGTTCGTGCCTCGCGATACACTGGAAAGCATTGTGCCCTCTATTCGTACAATGGGTGTTTCTCCTTTCTTGAAATACCTGGTTGTCAGTGTCTTTGTGCATCATGGAGTGTTGCTTACCATTGAATTCTTCTCCTTTGCCCACATGGGCACGCTGCTGCTGAGAATTGTGGCAAGCACGTTGCTCACCGTAGTCTGCATCATGGCGGTGGAGGGGATGAGGAAGAAGTGATAGGGTGATAAAGTGATAGAGTGATAGGATGATAAAGTGATTGATGGGGGTTGAGTAATGGCAAAAGATTATGTACTGGAGAAGCGTAAATATGTGATAGGGGCGGCGGCTGTGGTCATCGTCCTCCTTTACATGCTCCGGTTGTTCGACTTGCAAATCATGACGGATGATTACAAAAAGAATGCGGACAGTAATGCTTTTCTGAATAAGATACAGTACCCTTCGCGAGGGGCTATCTACGACCGCAACGGCAAGTTGCTGGTCTTCAATCAACCGGCTTACGACATTACTTTTGTGCCGCGGGAAGTGACACAACTGGATACACTCGACTTCTGCAACGCTCTGAACATCACTATGGAGCAGTTCGAGAAGCGGATGAAGGACGTCAGGAACCGCTGGATGAACCCCGGTTATTCAAAATACACGCATCAGACGTTTATGACGCAACTCTCTGCCGAAGAGTGCGGGGTGTTTCAGGAGAAACTCTTCAAGTTCCCCGGCTTCTACATCCAGCGGCGTACCATCCGGCAATATACCTACAACTCTGCCGGACATGCATTGGGAGATATCGGCGAGGTGTCCAAGCGGGAAATCGAAAATGACGATTACTACATCCGTGGTGACTATATCGGCAAGCAAGGTATCGAGAAATCCTACGAAAAGTATCTTCGTGGAGAAAAGGGGGTAGAGATACTGCTTCGCGATGCACATGGGCGCATTCAAGGGCGCTATATGGACGGGCAACTGGACCGTCCTTCCGTGCCGGGCAAGAACCTGACCTTGGGGCTCGACATCGAACTGCAGATGCTGGGCGAGCGTCTGCTGAAGAACAAAATCGGTGCAATCGTAGCCATCGAACCGGCCACGGGAGAGATTCTCTGCATGGTTTCCTCACCCTCCTTCGACCCTCATCTGATGATCGGACGTCAGCGGGGCAAGAATCACCGTCTGTTGCAGATGGACAAGCGGAAGCCTTTGCTGAACCGTGCTATTATGGGGGCATATCCACCGGGGTCTACTTTCAAGACTGCCCAGGCGCTGACCTTCCTTCAGGAGGGGATTATCCATGAAGACTATCCGGCTTTCCCTTGTGCGCATGGATTCAACTACGGAAGCCTGCATGTGGGGTGTCACGGGCACGGTTCGCCATTGTCATTGATACCCGCCATTGCCACGTCTTGCAACTCTTATTTCTGCTGGGGACTGTTCCGTATGTTCGGTGACAAGAAATATGGTTCGCCGCAGAATGCCATTACGGTGTGGAAAGACCACATGGTGTCACAAGGCTTCGGCTATAAACTCGGTGTAGACCTTCCGGGTGAGCAGCGTGGTTTTATTCCGAATGCCAAATTCTATGATAAACCCTACCGGGGTTCCTGGAACGGACTGACGGTTATCAGTATTGCCATCGGGCAGGGCGAGATTACCGCCACCCCGCTGCAGATAGCCAATCTGGGAGCAACCATTGCCAACCGCGGGCACTTCATCACGCCGCATATCGTAAAGGAGATACAGGACAATGAACTGGACAGCCTCTACCGCACGCCGCGCTATCCCACCATCGACCGCGAATATTACGAAGAAGTGGTGAAAGGCATGCGCGCTGCCGTCACCGGAAGTACGGGTAGTGCCACTTGCCGCCTGGTGGGTACTTTCCTGCCCGGCGTGGAGGCATGCGGAAAGACGGGTACGGCGCAGAACCGTGGGAAGGACCATTCCGTCTTCATGGGGTTTGCACCGATGAACGATCCGAAGATAGCCATTGCGGTATATGTGGAGAACGGTGGTTTCGGGGCGACTTATGGGGTGCCTATCGGTGCCATTATGATGGACCAGTACTTGCATGGAAAGCTGTCGCCGGAGAATGAGGTACGTGCAGAGGAATATAGCAACCGGGTAATCCTCTATGGCGACGAAGAACGATAATAAACAATTGACAGTTGATAATTGACAATTAACAATTAAATAGTAGATAAACAGATGCGTAGAGATAGTATATGGAAATCATTGGATTGGGTGACGATTGTCGTTTACCTGATACTGATTGTATTCGGCTGGTTCAGCATCTGCGGGGCAAGTTACGATTACGGCGACCGTGACTTCCTGGACTTCTCGACCCGTGCCGGCAAGCAGTTTGTCTGGATTATATGTTCCTTCGGCCTTGGTTTCGTACTGCTGATGCTGGACGATACTATCTATGATATGTTTGCATACCTTATATATATAGGGCTGATGCTTCTGTTGCTTGTCACCATATTCATTGCGCCCGATACGAAAGGGTCGCGTTCGTGGCTCATCCTGGGGCCGGTGAGTTTGCAGCCGGCGGAGTTTGCCAAGTTTGCCACGGCCCTGGCGCTGGCCAAGTATATGAGTGCCTATTCCTTCACGATGAAGAACTGGAAGAATGCCGTTATGCTGGCGTTCCTCATTCTGCTGCCTATGCTGCTGATTATCATGCAGCGGGAGACCGGTTCGGCGTTAGTGTATGCTGCCTTCTTTCTGATGCTCTATCGGGAAGGTATGCCGGGAGTAGTGCTGTTCTCCGGCATTTGTGCGGTGGTCTATTTTGTGGTGGGCATCCGCTTCGATGAGGTGATGATTGCAGATACTCCGACGCCTATCGGTGAGTTTGCGGTACTGCTGATGGTGCTGCTGTTTGCCGGGGGCATGGTGTGGGTATACAAGAAACGTTGGGGGCCTACGCGGAATATTATAGGCGGGTCGTTGGCCGTGTTGCTCGTTGCCTATCTGATTTCGGAGTATGCGGTTCCTTTCAATTTGGTGTGGGTGCAGTGGGGGCTGTGCGTGGTGGTGATCGGCTATCTTATTTTCCTTTCGCTGAGCGAGCGCAGTTCTACGTACTTGCTGGTGGGGCTGTTCGCTCTTGGTTCGATAGGGTTTCTTTATTCCAGTGATTATTTCTTTAATAAAGTGCTGGAGCCGCATCAGCAGATACGTATCGAGGTGGTGCTGGGTATGGAAGAGGACTTGGCAGGTGCCGGATATAACGTCAACCAATCCAAGATTGCCATCGGTTCCGGCGGACTGACCGGCAAGGGCTTTCTGAACGGTACGCAGACGAAGCTGAAGTATGTGCCGGAACAAGATACGGACTTTATCTTCTGTACGGTGGGCGAGGAGGAAGGCTTCATAGGTTCCGCGGCTGTATTGCTGCTGTTCCTTATCCTGATATTGCGTCTTGTTGCCGTGGCGGAGCGGCAGCCTTCTACCTTCGGGCGGGTGTATGGGTATTCGGTACTCAGCATTTTCCTGTTCCATCTCTTCATTAATATCGGCATGGTGCTGGGGCTGACGCCGGTTATCGGCATTCCGTTGCCTTTCTTCAGTTATGGCGGGTCTTCACTTTGGGGCTTTACCATCTTGCTCTTTATCTTCCTGCGGATTGATGCAGGGCGTAATCGTAGAATCTAAAGGACTTGATTTCTTTTCTTATGGAGGCACTCCCGTTTCCATATAGGGGAACGCGCGTTCCCATAAGGAGAAACTGGCGTTCCCATTAGGAGAAACGCTCGTTCCCATTAGGAGAAACTGCCGTTTCCGCGGGCAGAAACGCTCGTTTCCTACCGTAGGAAACTGTAATGGCTTTATTTACAGAGGTTTCTATCGATCTAATTTGATGCCGATATCATTGATTCCGGGCAGTGTTTCGTCCGGTAGGGTGTAGGCTACTTTGAAGAGATATGTACCCGGCTTGTCTATTTGTACGCTTCCTGCCGGAAATGCAGATTGGTACAGGCCGCCCCAGCCGTCTCCTTTCCATATACCTTCTTTATCTGCCAGGATGAGTTGCAGGGTGTCTGCAGGGAGACTCTTTCCGTCGGGGGCAGTACAACTGACGGAGAGGTTGATGTTTTGATAAGGATAGTTGTTCCGGTTTCGGATTTCGACGGACAGCTTGTAGTAAGTAAGTGAATCGGGGACTTCTGCACTGAAGCAGAGTGTATCTTCCCGCTGCCAACCTTCGGTGGGGATGGATTGGAAGACATGATACACTGTCTGCTCGTTGCAAGCACTCAATGCACTTGCAACGAACAGCAGGATAATACTTTTCAGACCAAAGTTTCTATTCTTGAGCAGGCTTCTCATTGGGGGCTGGTCTTTCTCCTTGAGGTTTGGGATTGTTATTGCGCGGAGGACGGCGGTTGTTGTTCCGTTGCGAACGTTCGCCACCTTGTCGCGGCTCTCGTCTCTGTTCTCCTTGTCTTGGCTCCCTTGGTTCTCTTGGCTCTCTTGCTTCCCTCGGTTCCCTTTGTGCTCTCGGTTCCCTCGGTTCTTTTTGCTCTCTTGGCCTGGATTGCTGCTCGCCTCCTTGCGGACGGTCTGGATTGCTTTTCTTCTTTTTCTTATTGCGGTTGCCGTTGCTGCTATTGTTTCCGCCATTATTTTCACCACTGTTTCTGCCTCTGCCGCGGCTGCGGTCGAAGCGGGTGAGGCTTTCCTGTTCCAGCAGGTCTATCGGCTTCTTGGGTTCGGGACGCTGGGTTTCTTCGGTCAGACTGTCGGGCTTGATGCCGCGTTTGTTCTGTCCGATAATCTCGAAGGCACGCCGGCTGCTGATGGTTACCAGGTTGGCAGGTATGTTTTTGTCGCTTGAGTAGGTAATCTGGTTACTTAGGATATCGGCTTTGAAGAAGTAGAAGACGCCGTCTTTGGTTTCCAGCTCTATCTCACGGGAAGGCAGACGCTTTTGTGCTTCCACATAGCAGTCTACTTCGTAGTTGAGGCAGCATTTCAGTTTGGCACATTGTCCGGCCAGCTTCTGCGGGTTCAGTGAAATGTCCTGGAAGCGGGCGGCGCTGGTAGATACCGATACGAATGAAGTCATCCAGGTGGCGCAGCATAGCTCGCGGCCGCAGGGACCGATACCGCCGATGCGTCCCGCTTCCTGGCGGGCGCCGATCTGCTTCATTTCGATACGCACATGGAAGGCTTCGGCCAGCACCTTGATCAGTTGGCGGAAGTCTACACGCTCGTCGGCAATATAGTAGAAGATGGCTTTGTTGCCGTCTCCCTGATACTCTACGTCTCCGATCTTCATGTTGAGATTCAGGTTCAGGGCTATCTGGCGGGCGCGTATCATGGTGGAGTGCTCGCGGGCTTTGGCTTCGTTGTACTTGTCCATGTCCACCGGTTTTGCTTTGCGGTAGATGCGCTTGATATCTGTTTCCGACTTGATGTTGGCTTTCCGCATTTGCAGCGGCACGAGTCGGCCCGTCAGCGTCACCACACCGATGTCGTGTCCGGGAGTAGCTTCTACGGCAACGATGTCGCCTTTCTCTACGGGTATCTTATTGCTGTTGCGGTAATATCCCTTGCGGGTGTTCTTGAACTGCACTTCCACCAGGTCGCTTTCATCGGCATTGCCCGGTATGTCGGCCAGCCAGTCGTAGGTGTTCAGTTGCTTGTCCTGCCTGCCGCAACTTTTGCAGCAGAGACATCCGCTTCCGTTATGTAGTTTGAATTCCATTTCTTTATATCTATTGTTTTAATAATACAATCATTTTCAGTGAGAAGTCGAAGAATACCATGCGGGCATTCACGTTCTGCTCAATGTGTCTTTGGGCTTCGCTCAACTCGTCCATGATGCCCATCACGTTCCGTTCGTTGACGAAGGGGGCGAAGCGGGTGGCGAAGTTCTGTTCGGGTAGCGTCATGTAGTTCATCTCTTTGCAGTGCAGGTTGTAGATGAAGTTCTCGCGTATCATGCGCTGGCAGTACTCCAGGAAGTTCTTCTGCCGTTCGCGTCCCATGCCGGCCAGTTGCTCGCTCCATTGTTTCATTTCCCGTATCTTGCGCTGGTAGGAGAGGCGCATCAGGCTGACGAACAGGTTGAAGAACAGTTCGTTCTCTTCGTTCAGGTGGATGGTCTCCAATGCTTTGATGAAGTTGCCGTTTGCCAGGTGGGCAATGGCTTCGCTGTCTGCGGGCTGTACGCCGAACTTCTGCTGCAAGGCTGCGGCCACGTCCGCTTCTTCTATCTTGGGGATATTGAACCGCTGCGTACGGCTGAGGATGGTGGGCAGTATCATTTCGGGAGCTTCGGAGACGAGCAGGAATACGGTCTTCTCGGGGGGCTCTTCCAACAGCTTGAGCAGCTTGTTGGCACAAACTTCGTGCATCTTCTCCGGCAGCCACACGATGGTTATTTTATAGCCGCCTTCGCTGGATTTCAGGCTGAGCTTGCGCGTTATCTCGTCACTTTCTTTGGCATAGATGATGGCTTGCCCGTTCTCGGCGTCCATTTCGTTCAGCCAGTGGTTGAGGCCGAAATAAGGGCTGCCCAGCACCAGGTGCCGCCAGTTGGTGATGTAATCGTCGCATACTTCCTTCTTTCCCTTGGCGCTTTTTACAATCGGGAATACGAAATGTACGTCGGGGTGCACCAGCTTGTTCCACTTCACACAAGAGGGACACGTGCCGCAAGCATCTGTCTCCGTGCGGTTGGGGCAGCAAATGTAACGGGCATAAGCCAGTACCAGCGGGAGTTTGCCCACGCCAGCCGGACCGCAGAACAGTTGTGCATGCGGGATGCGACCTTCCTGCACTTCTTGTATCAGCCTTTGTTTGGCTGCTTCTTGTCCTATTACATCTTTAAATCCTATCACGATTTTTGTTTTCTGTTTAATAAATCTGTTTGGCAACTTCCTTGATGCTGTCTGTGGCTCCTACGGAATAGAAGTGCAGACTGGGCACACCGTGCGCTATGAGCTCTTTGCATTGTTGCACGCACCATTCGATGCCTACCTGCTGTGCTTCCGCATCGGTCTTGCATTTCATGGCTTCTATTGTCAGCTCCTCGGGCAGGTCTACCTTGAAAGTTTTGGGTATCATGCTGAGTTGCGACAGTTTCTTGAAAGGCTTGATGCCCGGTATGATGGGAATGGTGACGCCGGCTTGGCGGGCACGCTCCACGAAGTCGAAATATTTCCGGTTATCGTAGAAGAGTTGGGTTACTGCGTATTCCGCACCCATCTCCATTTTCTTTTTCAGCCAGTAGATGTCTGTATCGATGTTTGGAGCCTCCTCATGCTTTTCCGGGTAGCAGGCCACGCCATAAGAGAACGGCGTATTGGTGACCTTCATCTCGGAGCCGTCGACGAAAATACCTTTATTGAAGTTGTTGATTTGTTCTTGCAGTTCGATGGCGTGGTAATAACCGTCGCCTTCGGGAGTAAACACGGACTCGTGTTTGGCTTTGTCTCCACGCAGCACCAGCAGGTCGGTGATGTTGAGGAATTGCAGGTCGAGCAGTACGTATTCGGTCTCTTCGCGGCTGAAACCGCTGCAAAGGATGTGGGGCACTACTGTGATATCGTACTTGTTTTGAATGGCGGCAGCTACGGCAACCGTACCGGGGCGGCGGCGCAAGCGGTTTCGCCGGAACAATCCGTTGCCCAGATCCTGGTACACATATTCGCTGCGGTGCGTGGTGATATTGATGTATTTGGGATCGAATTCCCGTAATGTATCTATGGTTTGATACAGCTTTTCGATGCCGGTTCCTTTCAGCGGCGGCAGTATTTCAAAGGAAAAAGCTGTTTTTTCGTTACTGTTTATCAGGTCGATTACTCTCATTTCTTTTTCGTTATCTTTGTCCGATTGGCAAGAAACTTGCACATTGGGAACAAAAATACGAAAAAGAAATGAAAAACGCCGAAATTGATGGTTATTCTTTTATACAGCGGATGGAAAGAGCCTTATAATAGTCTTTATTGCTGACATGTGCCGTGCTTTGAACGAACTCATTGCTTTCACCGAGAAAGTACACTGTTTTCTCTGAAAGCGTATTCTTTGCCTTGTCCCAACTCCAGAAAGCTGTCATCTTGTAAGGGCTGTTATGCTCTTTATTATACCACATCCCTACAGGGAAAGCACTAAACTGCGCATAGTTATTAACAGGAACTACTTCTCCTGATATCATTGTCTGCCATTCTCCGGCTTTAAGTAGGGCGGCATCACCGATGTATTTCTTTAGTTCTTCCCAGTCATTGTCCGATGGAATCTTCCAGCCGTCGGGTGTCAGTTCACCTCCTAATATGGCTTCTCCATTGTAAAAATAAATATTGTATTTATCCGGTTTATAATATCCGGCTTTGTCTTTCCCCAGATCGATCTGTTTTTTCAGTGCGGTTCCGTCCTGATAGGTTGTTGCACGCAGTTCTTCTCTCATCCAATATTGTCTTCCGATTTTGGTGATGGGATATTCATCGGCTATTCCTTTTCTGATATCCAGCAGGGTGTGGCTGGCAATATTTACTTTGACAGCATTTTTCGGTTTCTTCAGGGACAGATTGTGGGCGTCGTCTATGTAAAACTTGTCTATGGAGGTGGCATCTCCTTCAGTGTAAGTGAATCCATAGTCGTCCGTATTCCAGCTGATTTTTCCTCCACAAATCATGTCGTTGCGGTCTGTAAGTTGCAGAATGATTCCGTTACTCAAATCGGTCTTTTCGTTCTCTGTCACCGGATAGGCAACGATGGCTCTGGAAGTCAGCGGGTCGGTAAGGTATTCTTTGCAGACTTCGGCTACGGGTGTTCCTTCATGATAAATTCTGTAGACGTTGGATTGGGAAAAAGAAAGTGCTGAGATATGTACAGCGGTATAATCTTCTGTATTATCGGTTTCCATCGGGTCTATGTTTGTCCATTCTTTGATTTTCCCGGCAAAGCTGCTCAGTACATTGCTGTTGCTTTGCATGGTCGATATGTTGATGGGGCATTGCATGCTGCTTCCCATTTCTACACTTGGTATTGCGCAACTGTATATACGTCCGTTCCACTCCATGATGAACGACTGTCCGTCGCCGTCTATGGCTTGTGGTATGATGATGATTTCTTTTCCGACAAGTTTGCCGTCTTTATCGGTTTTCCAGTCTCCGGAAGCTACGATGTCTTTGGTGCCTTCCAGGTTGCTGAATGTTCCGTCTTCCAGGTTGTAGTTGGCGGATGTCTTGAGTCCGGTTGCTACGATTCTCGGGTTGGCTTTCAATAAATTATCAGCGGTGTTGCTTGCGTCGGGAGTCAGGGTGATGGTCAGTTTGGACAGCTTATGTTGGAATTCCAGTGTTACGGCTTTTGATTTATTGGTGATTCCCCCTGTCTTTGCGATTAGGAAATCGCTTTGTGAACGGTTCTTGTCACTGCTTTGGTCTATCTGCACAGATACGGGTATAAGGGAACTTCCGGCAGGAACTCCATCGGGCTGGTAGGGGTAATAGCTTATAAAGTCCAGCGCTACGTCACCTTCCGGATAAAAAACGGCTTTCTTTGGTGTGAGAGTGCTACCTTCTGTATATTCTAATGCCAGGTTGTCGATATATCGTTTTCCTTTGATGGAGCCGGAGGCAGTAGTTGCGAAGAGTCCCATCTTGTCTCCTTTCTCAAAAGTAGTATTAGTGACTCTTGTCGTTTCTTTCTCCATTTTGATGGAGAAGGTGATGGGAGTAGTCCCCTCTGCTACGTCTATCTCTGCATCTTCGTCGATACTGTTTACACAAGCTGCATTCCAAAAGGCCATGCAGCTGAATAGGGTTGTAAGGATCACCCCTTTTGATGAAATAGTTTTCATAATATTATTTTTATGGGTTGATGGCATCGCCACTTACCCGGTTAGTCTTCAATATGTTGTGTGTTGAGAATGTGGATAAAGCAGGGCTATAATTCGTATGGAAAAGTTGTTTACGCTTTTGGACGCTAATTACTGATGCCACGCTTGGCTTCACGGTGCTTTTTAATCTTATTTCTTTGCACTGTTTGTTTAAAACGGTCGCAAATGTAATTAAAAGTGTTAAAAGGAGAAGACTAAATCAATAAAAACTTTTATAAAATATTTATCCCGCTCTGATTTTTTGGCTAACTTTACACGCTAAAATCGTAGTCAGTAACAAGTTAAACCATAGATATAAACTCATGCCTTTAAATTTACCTGATAAACTTCCTGCCATAGAGTTGCTGAAAGAAGAGAATATTTTTGTCATAGACAACTCTCGTGCAACCCAACAAGACATTCGTCCGCTGCGTATCGTTATCCTGAACTTGATGCCGTTGAAGATTACAACGGAAACGGACTTGGTACGTTTGCTTTCCAATACTCCGCTTCAGGTGGAGATATCGTTCATGAAGATAAAGAGCCATACCTCCAAGAATACTCCGATAGAACACATGAAAACGTTCTATACGGATTTTGAGAAAATGCGTCACGAGAAGTACGACGGCATGATTATTACCGGCGCCCCGGTGGAGCAGATGGACTTTGAAGAAGTTACCTACTGGGATGAGATTAAGGAAATCTTTGACTGGGCGCGGACGCACGTCACCTCTACTCTTTATATCTGCTGGGCGGCACAGGCCGGACTTTACCATCATTATGGAGTATCCAAGTATGCTTTGGACAAAAAGATGTTCGGTATCTTCGAGCATCGCACCTTGCTGCCTTTGCATGCCATTTTCCGCGGGTTCGACGATGTCTTCTATGTGCCTCATAGCCGCCATACGGAAGTGAGAAGGGAAGATATTCTGAAAGTTCCCGAACTGACACTGCTTTCCGAATCGAAGGAAGCGGGCGTATATATGGCAGTGGCGCGTGGCGGACGCGAATTCTTTGTGACCGGCCATTCGGAGTATTCTCCGCTGACGCTGGATGGAGAGTACCGTCGTGACTTGGATAAAGGCTTGCCCATCGAGATACCACGTAATTATTATGTGGATGATGATCCGGAAAAAGGAGTGCTGGTGCGCTGGCGTGCCCATGCCAATTTATTGTTCTCCAACTGGCTGAACTACTTTGTATATCAGGAGACGCCGTATAATATTAACGATATAGAATAATGAATCTGCCTCAGATATGATAAAGCAGCGTAAAATAGAACTGTTGGCTCCTGCCAAGAACCTGGAATGTGGTATCGAAGCCGTCAATCATGGGGCGGATGCGGTGTATATCGGTGCGCCTAAATTCGGTGCGCGTGCTGCTGCCGGCAATTCTTTGGAAGATATAACTGCTTTGGTGGTGCATGCGCATTTGTATAATGTCCGCATTTATGTTACTGTCAACACCGTCTTGAAAGAAGAGGAACTGGCGGAAACGGAAAAGATGATCTGGGCTTTGTACCGTGCAGGAGTCGATGCACTGATTGTGCAGGATATGGGAATTACGCGCCTGAGCTTGCCGCCGATTCCACTCCATGCCAGTACGCAGATGGATAACCGTACCCCGGAGAAGGTTCGTTTCCTGGCCGATGCAGGTTTTCGCCAGGTAGTGTTGGCGCGCGAACTTTCGTTGCAGGAGATACGTGGCATTCATGAAGCTTGTCCCGAGATGCCGCTCGAGGTGTTTGTGCACGGAGCGCTTTGCGTAAGCTATAGTGGACAGTGTTATGTCAGCCAGGCTTGCTTCGGGCGGAGTGCCAACCGGGGAGAGTGTGCCCAGTTCTGCCGGTTACCCTTCAGTTTGGTAGATGCCGATGGGAAGACGATTGTGCGAGACAAACATCTGCTTTCCCTGAAAGACCTCAATCAGAGTGAAATACTGGAGGAATTGCTGGATGCCGGAGCTACTTCCTTGAAAATAGAAGGCCGCTTGAAAGATGTTTCTTATGTGAAGAACGTGACCGCTGCCTACCGCCAAAAGCTGGATGCCATCTTTGCCCGCCGCAAAGAGTACGTCCGTGCTTCCTCCGGTACTTGTTCTTTTGATTTCAAGCCCCAGTTGGATAAGAGTTTCAGTCGTGGCTTCACCCATTATTTCCTGCAAGGCCGCGGGCCGGAGATTACTTCATTCGACACTCCCAAGTCTTTGGGCGAAGAGATGGGGACAATGAAGGAACAGCGCGGCAACTATCTTACAGTGGCCGGTGTGAAGCCTTTTCATAATGGAGATGGTGTTTGCTTCCTGGATGAACAGGGCCGTCTGCAAGGTTTCCGTATCAACCGGGTAGATGGCAATAAACTTTATCCGGCAGGAGAAATGCCTCGTATCAAGCCTCGTACCCGCCTTTATCGTAATTTCGATCAGGAGTTTGAGCGTCTCCTTGCCCGTAAGTCTTCCGAACGTAAAATCGGAGTCTGCTGGGAATTGGCAGATACTTCTTTCGGTTTCAGTCTGACGATTACGGATGAGGATGACAATCGAGTAACACTTTCCTTTCCTTATGCAAAGGAATTGGCACGTACTCCACAGGCCGATAACCTGCGAAATCAGTTGGCAAAGTTGGGCAATACTCCGTTTGAGATAGCGACGGCTTTGTCGGAAGATGCTTCCGGCATCGTTTTATGTCTTTCTCAGAACTGGTTTCTGCCTGCATCTGTTGTGGCCGATTGGCGGCGTCAGGCTATTGACAAGCTGGTGGCTGCACGGCGTATCACTTATCACCGCGAACTGGTTGCCTGGAAACAGACCGGCCATGCATTTCCCGCAAAGACTTTGACTTATCTGGGCAATGTTACGAATAGCGCTGCCCGGAGTTTCTATCAACAGCACGGACTGTCGTCCATAGCTCCTGCTTATGAAGAGCAGGCAGTTCCCAATGCTGTGCTCATGTTCTGCAAGCATTGCTTACGTTTCAGTATGGGATGGTGTCCCACACACCAGAAGGGACACTCGCCTTATCGGGAGCCTTATTATCTGGTAGGGACGGACGGCAAGCGTTTCCGCTTGTCTTTTGATTGCAAGAATTGTCAGATGAAGGTCATAGATAATGAAGAATAAAGATGGAGAATGAAGAGTTGAAAGCGAGTGGAGCCTGTCATTCTGAACGCAGTGAAGAATCTCTTCTCTTTGGGCATATCCGGTGGAAGGGATTCTTCACTGTGTTCAGGATGACGGGAGGAACTGCCCTTAAAGCTTTTCATTTCCTTCTTCTTTTGGCATTGATATTTCTTTCTTCCTGCCATTATCCCCGTCCCAATCTGGATGCGGAGGACTTGAATCAGGAGACGCGCGATTCACTCACCTACCTCTATGAGCGGCATTATACCTGGAATACGAATCTGGAATTGCATGTCGATTCCATTAATCTTGCCTGCCTGCCCGTCAAGGATTGTTATAATATGCTCTATCGGGGAGACCGTGTTGTAGTGGCCGAGTTTGCCATTCATCCGGCAGATAGCGTGGACAGTGTGTGGGTAAAATTGGCGCATTCGCAGGAAGTGCAGGGCTGGCTCCGCGAGTCTGAAATGAGGCAGGCTTTTGTTCCGACAGATAGCATTTCGCAGGCCATTTATCTGTTCAGCGATACGCATGCCTCTTATTTCATCATCATCTTTGCCTTGTTCGTAGCTGTCTGGCTTTTCCGGGCTTTCCGTCGCAAGCAGTTGAAGATGGTTTATTTCAATGATATCGACAGCCTTTATCCGTTGTTGCTGTGCCTGCTCATGGCTTTCAGTGCTACGATCTACGAGTCGATGCAGGTGTTTGTGCCCGATACGTGGGAGCATTTTTACTTCAATCCTACGCTGTCGCCTTTCAAGGTGCCGTTTGTGCTTTCCGTTTTTCTGCTGAGCATCTGGTTGTTTGTCGTTGTGCTGCTGGCTGTTCTCGATGACCTTTTCCGTCAGCTTACTCCGGCAGCAGCTGTGTTCTATCTGCTGGGACTGGCATCCTGCTGCATCTTTTGTTACTTCTTCTTTATCTTGACGACACACATTTATATAGGTTATGCATTCCTGGCTGCTTTTATCTGGATATTCTGCCGGAAATTGCGTCTATCCCTGATGGCGGCACGTTATCGCTGTGGCAATTGCGGACAGAAAATAAAGGAAAAAGGAGTTTGTCCGCATTGCGGGGCTATTAATGAATAAGGGATCTTACAGAATAATTTAACTCATAAACGGGCCGATTGATACCGGAAAATGTCTATCTTTGTACGTATAATTAACACATAAAGATATACGAAGATGGATTCTGCAACTTTACAAACCGTAAGCCTCGATATCCCCAAGGCTGATATGCGACTTTTCAAGGAGTTGGCAAAGAAAATGGGATGGCTGGTCAGGACTCCGGATAAGTGTAGCTCTGGATTGGATGAAGCCATTGAAGACTATAAAGCAGGGCATGTACATCAAGCTAAGGATGTAGATGACTTGATGAAGCAACTGATGGCATGAAATACGAAATTGAATATACTACGAAGTTCAAACGTTCGTTTAAGAAATGCTTAAAGCGAGGATTAAATCCTGCTGTTTTGGAGAAAGCAATGCAGGTATTGTCCGATTCGGGAACTTTGCCTGCCGAATATAGACCTCATAAGCTTTCAGGGCAATACGAAGGGTATTGGGAGTGTCATTTGCAATCGGATTGGCTATTGGTTTGGTTGCAGGATGATGGTCGTTTAGTTCTTACATTGATTGATACCGGTACTCATGCTGATTTATTCTGAACAGTAAATAAAAACTAAATTGCCCCATCACTCTGCCGTTCAGAGGGGTGGGGCAATCTTTCTTCTCTTAGAACCTGCAGCGCAACTCTATCCCAGCCTGCACCGGGCGCCCTTTCTGCATGAATCCGTTCCCCATGCTTTCGAAGTAGAAGGAGGCATAGTCCTTATCCAGTGCATTGCGTACCCAGAAATCGATTTGACCATTTCCTTTCTGGAAGCTGACACGACCGTTCAAAGTTCCGTAGAGGGCTTGGCTGACGGTGTTCTGCTCTGTCCAGTAGATGCGTCCTGCACCGGTGTAGTTGGCATTCAGTTGGATGCGGTCGAGTATGTGCCCCGGGTTGATGCGGAAGATATATTGTCCGCCTATGTTGAAGGTATGCTTCGGTACAAACGGTACATATTTCCCATTGTAACTGATTTCCTGGAGCTGACCGTTTACTTTTTCATTAGTCACATAGTCTTTGAAGGTGGCATAAGTATAACCATAGCAGGCACTCAGCGTAAGATTGGTGGTGACTGCGGCAGTCAATGTAATCTCAGCTCCCTGGCTACGGCTTTTCCCGGCATTGGCGGTTTCGCGTCCTAATCCGGTAGGGGCGAAGCGGGAAATTTGCTGGTCGCGTGTCTCCAGCCAGAAAAGGGCGGCATCGGTGCGGAGGCGTCCGTCGAAAAGATTCAAGTGAGTCCCTACTTCATAGTTCCATGTTTGTTCCGGCTTGTAGATTGTGGAAGCTTTGGCATCGGGGTTTTCTCCGGCATTGGGGAAATTCTCCTCGAACAGCTTCTTGTATGCATCCGGCACATGAGCCATAATTTCATCCTTACTCTGCTTCATCATGTCGTTTCTCAAGCTCGACTGGAGTAAATCCGAAAACATCTGCACATTGTAACCTCCCGAACGATAGCCCTTGCTGACTGTTACATACACATTGCCCATATTCTTGTCGAAGTCGTATTGCAGGGCAAACTTAGGCAGCAGTTGCAGGTAATCTTTATGAATGTTGCCTTTGTAACGGGATTCTACAGTCAATGCTGTTTCGGGCATCATCTCTATTTCTCTGATGACTTGTCCTCCCTGCATCATTTCTCCTTTGATGCCTACCGTATAGTTCATATCCGTGCCGGAGTTATAATTCATCTTCATCCATTCGTAGTCCAACCGCAATCCGGCAGTGAACGACAACCCTTTCAGGCCAAACAATTCTCTGAAGGTAGATTGGTGGAACAACGCCCCGTTGAGCAACGGCGTGCTGAAGTTCCCGCCTATCGGCATGATTTGGTCTGTGATCTTCAATGAGGGAAGAATATTCATACTCATGGACGGTCCCATGCCGACCTCAATTTTTGATGGAATTACGCTGCCCAGCATCTGGTCCATCATGCTCATGCCGCCTTCCTTGAAAGTGACGGGAGCATCCGTTTTCAGCCATTGGTAGAAGCCGAAAGCACCTGTTGTCCACTGCCAGCGGCGATTATCTTTGCTTTTCAGGATGATCTCTTCACTCAGAGCATGCGAACGTTGCTTCTGTGCCAGTGTGTAGATGTTCTCGGCTGTAAAATCCTGGTCGATGTCCATGCGGTCTTTCAGATACTGATAACCGGTGACCATGCTTAAGGTAAACTTCTGTGCCTGGTATTCCATATTTATACCTGTGTTCAGCAGGTTGCGGTAGTAGTTGTTCTCCGCATTGTTGGATATCTTTCCGATGAAAGGTTTCAGCTCTTCTTTCTGCTTGGAAGCGTCCAGGCTGCCCATATAGAAGTAGGGGTAACCTCCCTGATCGCTATATTCATAGTTGACGTTTATATCTACTTTCCAATTCTCGGAGGGCAGGTAGATGGCACGGAATCGGCCGCCTCCGGCTTGTCCTTTGTCGGCTTTTTCATTTCTCACTACGTTGCGGAAGAATCCTCCCTGATAATCATAGAATCCTCCGGCGGAAAAGGCAAAGCGATCGGTGATCCGATGGTAGTGGGTGAGCGAGGCGTTATAGGCATTGTGTGTGCCGGCCCCCATGCGGAAGTCTGTTCCTTGGTAAGTAAAAGGAGACTTTGTGTGGATTTTGATAAGACCTCCCATGGCATTGCGTCCGTATAGTGTACCTTGCGGGCCGCGAAGTACGTCGATACGTTCAACGTCTGCATAGCTGAAGTCAAAAGCAGACTTGTCTATATAAGGTATATTGTCCACATACAGTCCTACGGAAGGGGTGTTGATACGCGAACCGATACCGCGGATATATACGGCAGAAGTAAGCCGCGAACCATAATCGGGGATGAACATATTGGGGACAACCGCTGTGAGGTTTTTGATGGAGTTTACTTGGGCATTCTGCATGTCCTGTTGTGAAAGCAAGGTGACGGCGGTGGGCTGCTCGCGTAATTTGCGGTTCTCTTTGGGTGCTGCGATGACGAGGATTTCTTCTACGTCCACTACTTTCAGCGTGTCCACTTCTTCTGCCAAAGCATTACCGGCAGCTAAAAAAGTTAAGGCTAAGATGAAAAATTTATGTCTGTTCATAATCTGTTTTTATTTTGCCTGCAAAGTAACGGCAAATCTACGGGGTATACAATCCTCATTTATTAGGATATTATGCGAATCAGCAGTTATATTGCAGACTATATCCGGTCTGCCTCTATATATCCGTGCATTACAGCATAGATTGTCAGCCCGGAAACGGACTTGATGCCCAGCTTCTCTGTAATATTCTTGCGGTGTGAGATGACGGTGGTCAGGCTGATATTCAGTTTGTCTGCTATTTCTTTGTTGATAAGTCCTTTGGTAATCAGCACCAGCACTTCTATTTCCCGGGCGGAAAGGTCGTGCTCACTGGTCGCATTCGGGGCAATGTCCGGATGACCCGCAGGCATCTGTTTTCCGTGCTGTCTGTTCTGATGCCCGTATTGATGTAGTTGCAGAATGCTTTTTACCAGATTCTTCTCATCCTGATAAATGTTCAGAGTTGGCATTCCCGACAATTGGGGCAATGTTTCCCCACCTGCCAGTATAATCGTTTTAGGCTTGCGCTTCAGAAAGAAAGCCGTGTGCTCGAAATAGATTTGTGAAGAGATGAAGTAGTGAGCGTACATATCGGGCGTGTCGTCCATCAGTTCGCCGAAGGAATGGAAAGAACGGATGGTAGCCATCGGAATGATTTCTTCCAGCAGGCTCTGCAGCCCCAGGCACGACAGGGTATCGGGGTTGACGATTGCTATTTCCGGGGATATCATGTGAGGCGTTTCCGTATGTGGCATCCGGCTTCTTCTGTTTTTAGATTCTTTGCAAAGATAATGCTTACGCATCGAATTTACCCTAATTCTGTAGAACAAATTTTCTGCTTCCTATCCATCAAGGGAGCCGACGGGGAAAACACTTACTCCCGACAGCGTGCACATTATCCCCTAATCATTGAAGCCCGTAAGGATACGATGCACAAGATGCCATCTTGAGCTGCACAAGATGGCATCTTGAACAGCATAAGATGGCATCTTGTGCAGCATAAGGAATAGTGTTACAGAAGAGAGGGAATAGTGTGGAAGAGAAAAGGGAATAATGTGCTTGGCGAAAAGAAGCAGGGGCTGCTCCTATAATACCCTATATTCAATCCAAAAAGGCTTTAGCTGCTTCTGCACATCGCTCTCCGTCAACTCCGGCAGAAACAATGCCTCCGGCATATCCGGCTCCTTCGCCGCAAGGGAACAGTCCCTTCACACGGATGTGTTGCAGCGTTTCCTTGTCCCGGATGATGCGTACGGGTGCCGATGTCCGGGTTTCCACTCCAATCATCACTGCTTCGTTGGTCAGGAAGCCATGGCTGTATTTGCCAAACATCTGGAATCCTTTGCTTAATCGTTCTGTAATGAAAGCCGGCATCCAGAAGTGCAGGGGAGAAGACACCAGGCCGGGAGCGTAGGAACTTTCGGGTAGGTCGTAGCTCAACTTCTTCTTGGTGAAGTCTGCCATCCGCTGTGCAGGTGCCGTCTGCTTCATGTTGCCCTGTTGCCAGCAGAGGCGTTCCAAATGCTCTTGGAAATACATCATTTTCAATTGTCCATTATCCATTGTCCATTGTTCCAAGTCTTCCGGGCGCAGTTCCACTACCATTCCCGAATTGCTCCAACGGGAACCGCGGTTACTGGGGCTCATGCCGTTGACTACGATTTGTTGCGGTCCGCTGGCTGCGGGTACAACAAAGCCGCCCGGGCACATACAGAAACTGTATACTCCCCGTCCGTCTACCTGATTTACAAAGCTATATTCGGCGGCAGGCAGGTATTTGCCCCGTCCGTTCCGGTTGTGGTATTGAATCTGATCTATTAATTCGGCGGGATGTTCCAGACGCACGCCTACGGCGATGCCTTTGGCTTCTATTTCAACCTGGTTGGCAGCGAGCCAGCGGTATACATCCCTGGCAGAGTGTCCGGTGGCAAGTATTACCGGACCTAAAATTGTTTTTCCCGTATTGGTTTCGATGCCCTTTACTTCATCTTCTTCTATAATCAAGGCATCCATGCGTGTTTCAAAATGAACTTCCCCACCACAGTTGATGATGGTATTCCGCATATTCTCGATGACGCGCGGCAGTTTATCCGTACCGATATGGGGATGTGCATCCACTAATATGGAAGTGGAAGCACCATGCTGGCAGAATACATTCAGGATCTTGTCTACATTACCCCGCTTCTTGCTGCGGGTATAAAGCTTCCCGTCCGAATAGGCTCCTGCACCTCCTTCGCCAAAGCTGTAATTGGATTCCGGATTGACCGTTTGCTGCCGTCCTATTAGTGCGAGGTCTTTCTTACGTTCGCGCACGTCTTTGCCGCGTTCCACAATGACGGGACGCAGTCCGAGTTCTATCAGCCGCAATCCGGCAAAGAGTCCTCCGGGACCGGCGCCTACAATGATGACTTGCGGCTTGCCTTCCACATTATTATATTCGGTATGTTGGTATTCGTCATCTTCAGGCATTTCATTCAGGTATGCCCGTACGGTGAGGTTGATGAAGATGGTTCTTTGGCGGGCATCTATGCTACGCTTCAGGATGCGTGTAGCTGTAATTTCCCGTGCATTCAATCCTTTCTCTTGCACGAGATACTCTTTCAGACGTTGTTCATTGGCCGCTACTTCGGGCAAAACACGTATTTGGTACTCTTGTATCATTATCGGACTTTTATTTCATGAAGATACAAAGGTACGTTATTGGCAGCAAATGTTCTAATAATCGATTCGATTTTCGGGGATTCGATTAATATATTCCTCCGGATAATCAACTCCGGAGGAATATAAAAAACTAATTACCAATTAAATTCGCATTCGCAAACGCTCATTTTTCCGGGAACAATCGTTACCCACTTTCCTGTCCATTTGCCACCGTAAGAAGCGCAAATAGCTTCACACTTTTCTTTTGCGTCTTGGTCGTTCCACAACGGACCTGCCGGAACATCCAGTTTGAAAGAAACCTCACCTGCTTGCGGAAAAGGCAATTCACATTCCACGACACTCATTCGGCCCGGAATGGTAGTAATCCATTTCCCGGTGAAGCGGCCGCCGTGTGCGGCGCAAATAAACGGAGCACGTTTTTTTGCATCTTCATGGCTCCACAGTGGACCGGCAGGTATCGAAATGCAAAATGAGTCCTTGTTCAGATTTGTATCTTCTCTTTCAGGCAGACGGATGATTTCTGTAATATATACTTCTCCTTTACCGGGAAGTGGCTTGAATATTACCATTTCAGCTTGATAGCGTTCTGCATGTGCAGTCACTGGTTCTGCAAGGCAAACAAAACGATAGTTGGTACCGGCTACAACTTGAGTTGATACTCCATGTGGGGAATATCTTACACCGACCAAGTTCTGTGTTGCTTGTCTAAATACTTGATGATCTTCTTCTGTCAACGGGCGAACAGGTGTCCATCCGCCATTAGGATTTTGGTTTTCCATATCTACTTCATTTTTAAGTTAAATAATATCCTCTTTTCGAGGGGAACTTCTACAAACATAATGAAAGGAAATGGATAAACATTCTCTTTTTTCCAGACGACCAAATAAGTTTTTAAACGGTATAAATTAACATGTAAACGACATTTTCAAGCTTCCGAATCAGGACATACCTATCCGAATAGTGTTCTGAACGCCTCTTCTACCTTTCGTACAGGTATCAGCTCAATCTTTATCTTCTTGGTATTCAGCCCCTGCATGTTATATTTAGGCAATATGAACCGTTTGAAGCCCAGCTTTTCCGCTTCTCCGATGCGTTGCTCTATACGGTTTACAGGGCGGATTTCTCCTGACAGACCGATTTCTCCTGCCATACATACTTCCGGTTCTATGGCCGTATCCATATTGCTGGAAAGGATAGCACTGATAACGGACAAGTCTATGGCAGGGTCGTTCACCTTCAATCCTCCGGCTATATTAAGGAATACATCTTTTTGTGCCAGTTTGAAGCCGACGCGCTTTTCCAGTACGGCGAGCAGCATGTTCATCCGCCGTATATCAAAACCGGTAGCGGAGCGTTGCGGATTGCCATATACTGCACTGCTGACCAATGCCTGCGTTTCGATGAGGAAGGGCCTTATTCCCTCTATGGCAGAGGCTATGGCTATTCCGCTCATCCCTTCGTGATCCTGGCTCAGCAATAATTCGGACGGATTGTCTACCTGCCGTAGTCCGTTTTGGCGCATTTCGTAGATACCCAGTTCTGCGGTACTTCCAAAGCGGTTCTTGATGCTGCGGAGGATGCGGTACATATAATGCTGGTCGCCTTCAAACTGAAGCACTGTGTCTACAATATGCTCCAAGACTTTAGGGCCGGCTATGCTTCCTTCCTTATTAATATGCCCGATCAGTATGACGGCTGTATGCGTCTCTTTGGCAAAGCGCAGGATGGAAGCGGAACACTCCCGCACCTGTGCAATGCTTCCGGGAGACGATTCAAGCGTTTCGGTCGAAATAGTCTGTATGGAGTCTATGATTACAAGATCCGGCCGGGTGTTCTTGATGTGTACATAAATCTGTTCCAGTGAAGTCTCGCAGACGATGAGGCAGTCACTGGAAGCGGTCGTCAGCCGGTCGGCACGAAGTTTTAGTTGGCGGGTGCTCTCTTCACCGGAAATATAGAGTATTCGTTTTTCGGGAATTCGGAGTATCGTCTGCAGGACTAAAGTTGATTTGCCGATACCCGGTTCACCGCCAATCAGTACGAGGGAGCCTTGCACCAGTCCGCCGCCCAGTACCCGGTTCAGTTCGGCATCATGGAGGTCGATACGAGGTTCGTCATCGGCTATGATTTCATTCAGGGTGATGGGCTTTGCTTTGGTTGTTTCTATACCCGATACCGGCCGTTTGTTTACTACTTCTTTCCGTACCACTTCTTCTACATACGTATTCCATTCTCCGCACGACGGGCATTTGCCTACCCATTTGGGTGATTCTTGTCCGCAGTTACTACATACATAAACTGTTTTTTCTTTTGCCATAATCGGGTATTCATATTGTAACGATGGCCAAAGGTACGATTTTTCATCGCAGCGGGCACATCGTTCCATAGAGTTTTTTATTGGGTTGCAAATGGTAATTTGTGTATTTCAGTTGTCAATTCCTTCATTTAATGTGAGAAAAGTAAGGAAGTAGTCATCCCTATACTTTAATTTGTGTTGTAGTAAAATGCAATTTTGCATGTTAGAATTTTAATTTTAAAAGTTTTATGACAAGTGTGAACTTAGTGTATCGTCCTTCTACTAAGAAAGGACGGCATCCGGGAAGTTTGTCCCTGCGGGTAATTCATCGGCGTCGGAACAAAACGGTTACGCTGCCGGATTGCCACGTATTCTGTGAAGAATGGGATAAAGAAAGACAGAGAATCATTTATCCGCGCCACGATCCCGACCGGATGGCTTATCTGGAAGAAGTGGAATCAAGACTAAAGAACGCAGTAGATTTTCTGGCAGGTTTTATTTCGGAATTGGAGAAAAAAGGACGTTATACGGTCGAAGAAGTGCTCGCTCTTTTTCGGGAGAAGAAAGATGAGAATAAGTTATCGGGATATACCGAACGCCTGGCCAGGGAGTTGGAAAGGCACGGGCAATACCGGACAGCCCGTGCTTATCGTACCGTTACGCGCGGTATTGTGAGGTTTAATAAAGGCGAGGATATACCTTTGCAGCATATAAACGCTTGCCTTATTAAGGATTTTGAAGTTTTCCTTCGTGACAACGGACGTTCGCCCAACACCATATCCTATTATATGCGCAATCTGCGGGCAATATACAATAAGGCTGTCTCTGAACGGAGAATTCTTCACCGAACGGACGGAAAGCCTTTTGCTGGAGTATATACGGGCGTCACGAAAACAATGAAGCGCGCTCTTACGTTGGATGAGATAAGGGCACTGCATGATTTTGATATTCCTGCACTTTTAAAAGAGAAGAATCCCTTTACCGGGGAATATGAAGCTCTGAAGAGTCTCTATGATGCCCAACGTTATTTTGCATTCTGCTTTAATGCAAGGGGGATGTGCTTTATTGACTTGGCTTATTTGCAGAAAAATAATATCCGTGGTGGTATCCTGAGGTATGTCCGTAAAAAGACGGGGCAACAAATCGAGGTGAAACTGACAACTGAGATGAACGATATCATCAGTAGCTTCTCCGATGAAACAGCAGAGACACCCTATGTTTTTCCCATTATCCGTGATATGGAGAAGAATCTACGGTTGCAATATGAGAACGGATTGCGTACACAGAATATCCGTTTGAAGAAGTTGGCGGCCCTTGCCGGGATAAAGAAGCCACTGAGTACCCATTGGGCGCGGCATTCGTGGGCTAATATAGGCAAGCAGGAAAATATCCCCTTGCGTGTAATCAGCGAATGTCTGGGGCATACTTCAGAACGGACAACATTGATTTATCTGGACCAGTTGGATAATTCACTTCTGGATGCCGCTAATGAACGGGTTACAGCCGCTATCCTGCGTCCGGTTATGGCAGGCAGTGAAGCCGCTGCCGGAGTTTCGCCCGGATAGCAATATGTTCATCTGATTTTTTGATTCCGCCCGCCGTAAATTCTGCGGGAAAGGACTGTTTTATCTTGATGGATAGTGATGCTGCAGAAAGAATTGTTGTGATTGCTGAAAGTAGCCCTCTTTGTGTTAAAAATAGGCTGGCAGGGAGGATAGAAACGAATTTTTCTTACCTTTGTATCAGCATGGATGAGGCAAACTGCCATCTGACACTTTATAAGTGTCAGAACATGTTTTATTGACACAACAGAAATCTGGGGCAAAAATAGGCCATAAATCCTTTGTGGCCGTTGTCAAATACCATTTATTTATTGTCAATTCCTACCGGCGACGCATTTCGGCTTGCCCGGATATCTGTCGGAGTCTTTCCTATTTCTTTTTTGCAGAACTTTGTAAATTGCGGCAGGTCGCTGAATCCGTTTTCAAAAGCAACCTGCTTAATCGGCTTGTTTGTGGATATGAGCTGCTGCCGGATGATTTTCGTTCGTTCTTCTTTCATCCATTTATAGGGTGTGGCGGCAAATATCTTTTTAAATCTCTCTGAGAACTGCCTGGGAGTGAGGTGCATGTATTCCGCCATTTCTTCTACGTTGCGGAAGCGATGCCAGCGCATCCGTACATATTCCGAGAAAGAAGTGTCTTCACTAAGTATCAGATAAAGAAAATCATAGATGTCTTTTTTGGTATAATACAGGCGCACAAGCATAAAGAACTCTTTGATTTTGAGGTCGAAGTATACTTTGCATTTTACTCCGTCGTTCAGGCTGTCTATAATTCCGTCCAGGAAATGCCATATCCGGGTATTTATATCCATCACACTGAACCTCCGTCGTGTGTGCGGCAGATATGTAATGCCCTTTTCTCTGCTTCCATAGAGCTTTTCCACCGAATAATTATCGCACAGTACAATAGGTCCCCGTATTCGGAAAATGACCAGTAACGAGTTGTTGATGGCTGTATACGAATAGCGTCCGCCGGCCGGCAAAAAGAGTATCTCTCCCTTCTTGCCTTCATAGTCCGGAAAATTTCCAAAGATAAACCGTACCCGTCCTTCCATAAAGAAGACTACTTCATTGTTGGATATCTCCAGTTTGCTGCTGTCTCCTTCTGCAATTCTTACCATCTCAATAGCAGGTTTTGCTGAACGTTCGAAGTGAAAGCATTGCTCATGCTCATATTCATGGGATAATTTCATAATATGTTGTTATTCAGTTGTTTTACTAATGTTCCACTTTTTTGTTTTGGCCTTTGTCTCAAACCTTATGCTAACAACTTGATTCTCCTTTAATTTATAGGGGTAGAATGATTGTTCATTCGGTATGCCTGTTCTACAAATGTTAGACAAGCTTCTTTCTGTCTATCCTGAAATCTGCTTAATTATCAGATAATCAGTCTTTATGCGTGTCGCTCAGGTGACGTTCTGACACTTATAAAGTGTCAGAATTGAAACCGTAAATAAACCCAAGATAAGAATGTATCACATGAAAATCTGTAAAGTAACATATAGGCTGTGTGCCTTTATTCTTTTTAGTGTATTGCTGGTTCCTCATTTGAATGGCCAGGAACTAACAGCTCCCACTTCGTCATGGGCTGTTAAAAGCAATCTGCTTTATGATGCTACAACCAGTCTGAATCTGGGTGCTGAGTTTAAGGTCGGACAACGGCTGACAGTGGATATTCCATTGAGTTACAATCCATTTTCATTTGGTGATAATAAAAAGTGGAAGCATATTTTGCTTCAACCCGAGCTGCGCTGGTGGGTAAAAGAACCTTTTGCCGGGCACTTCTTCGGTCTGCATGCACACTATGCTTATTATAATGTAGGAGGCATCGGCACGCGGTGGATGAAGGACAACCGCTTTGAAGGCTGGCTTGTGGGTGCAGGTCTTGCCTATGGGTATCAGTTCTTTCTCGGCCGCCATTGGAACCTGGAATTGTCCATCGGTGCAGGTTATGCTTATCTTGACTACAAGCGCTATTCGTGCAAGACATGCGGTGACTTTAAGGGTAATGAGAATAAACACTATATCGGCCCGACAAAAGCAGCTGTTACCCTTGTATATGTAATCAAATAAAAATAGATGATAACAAGTGATTTAATTAACAAGAGTTTCTAATTAAAAAGTTAAACGATGAACAAATTTAAGTTTGCGACCATGGCTTTCGCCGCCCTCACTTTGGGCTTAACAAGCTGTAACAATGAAGATGATCTGAACGGTCAGGCTACCCCTAAAGGGCAACCTACGGCAATGGAGCTGACCATTACTACGCCGAGTGTTCCCCGAACCTACGCTTCCACCGACCCTAACGCAACCAATGATGAAATCGAGTTGAAAACGGTTAATGTACTGATCTATGCTGAAACATCCACTCCGGGCAGCTATATTCTAGAGAAGAATGCAGCGCTTACTGTGTCGGACTTTGATCCGGTTACAGGTACCCCTGACACCTACGTTTTGAAGCAGGCCAGCAAGATTTCTACTACCACTGGTAATAAGAAAATATATGTGGCAATGAACTACCCTTCCGGTGGTACCTTGCCTTCGGTTAATACGCCTCTTACAAACCTTGCCGGCCTTACTCATGCATTAGGAAGTGCTACAGAGCTTTCTTCCAATGGTATTACTATGTTCAGTGCTGAAGAAGAATCAGCAGCATTGATAGCCGAAACCACTCCGGGAACTACTCCGGCAGCGAACAAAATTACGGTAAGTGTAAAACGTCTTGTTGCCAAGATTACGGTACGGGAGCAGATCGCACGTGACGGTAGTGGTAAGATCATCAGTCAGGGTGGTGAACTCACTAACCTTCAGTTTGCTTTGGGTAATGCGAACAAGAGCATTTATCCTTTGCAAAACCGTGTAGGTACTTCTCCTAACATTGTTGTCCAAGACCCTAACTGGAGCAGTTTTGCAGCCGGTGATTTCTTCACTATCAGCAATTATGCCCTCGCCTCCAGCGAATACTATGCTGTTGATGACATCAGTGAAACGGCCCTTACTGCCCAGGCTGTTTATGCTCCTGAGAATACGACACAGGCTTACGATGCTGCCGGTGGCAACCTGACTTATATTTCAGTACGTGCCCAGTATGCACCTGAATTTTTCTGTGATGCAACCGGAACAAACAAAGGTGCAGGTGCTGCCGGTACATCCTTCTGGACTGTTGTCAAGTCCGACGGATCTGTTTATTACTTTGATGTTGAGTCTGATGCAACTACCTTCCAAGCTGCTAACTCGGGTTCTGTCAAGAGTGATGAATATGTAAGTGGACTTTGCTATTTCCGTGCTTACATTAATAAGAATGGTATTGCAGACGGTAATATAGCAGGTTCCAAGGCTGCTAAATTCGATGTACTGCGTAATAACTACTACGATATGGTTATTAATAGTATCAAGGCTCCCGGAGCCTCTAAAGATGAGGGTGCTGTGACGGAACCAACTTCCATTATGGTCGATGTTGAGGTAGAACCTTGGTTTGCAGTATCGGATAATTACGATTTGTAAAAGCCCTCATTAAACTATTCTATAAACTCAATTGCATGGAAGCGGGGAGAATCCGCCCCGCTTCCATCTTTTACCTCCAAATAAATTATTCAATAATGAAGTTATATATACGGAAATATCTGTCGGGGATCTTTCTTCTTGTACTGCTCTTTACGAGTTGTATCAAAGAAGATTTATCGGACTGCCCTACAGGGATGAAACTCTATTTTACCTATGAACCGGCCACCTATGCCCGTACGGGTATCAATGAATCAGAAGTAGAAAGAATAGACCTTTTCGTATTCGATGCCGAAGGTGTTTTGCAAGCCGTATATACGGATGAAAGTCCGACCTTATCTCCCGAATACTACATGAGAGTGGATGATTTGTCTTCGGGCGACTATACCTTTGTTGTGTGGTGCGGTGTTCCCACTTATTATAAAATAGGCCCTCAGGAAATGAGGATAGCCCAAACCAGGCTGAACGAAGCCATGCTGTATCTCGATTATGAAGATGAAGTCCTGAACGGTGTACAACCGATTTTTCATGCACATGTTTCGGAGCATGTCGGCAATAAACGAGATCAGATTATTTCCCTGCCGTTGGTACAAGTTTACAATACAGTCAACCTGACCACGGAAGGACTGTCGCCGAACGACGACACTTACCGTATGAGAATCTACGATAACAACGGTACATATAAATTCGACTATACTTTCGCCGAATGCGGCGATTTGATATATACTGCCCAGTGCGACAAGGACACTTCCGGGCAACTCTCTGCCAGCCTTAACGTGCTTAAACTGGCCGATGGACGAGATCCCATATTTGAAATCACCAACGTTACACGGGGCACTACATTATACCGTGCGAACCTTGTAACTCTAATCAATGAAATAACCACTACGGATTATGATACTGTCCACGTTTACGACATACACTTAAAATTCGGACTGGATGTTTCCGTCAGCATTAATGGCTGGTGGGTGGTGCGAGATGGAGAAATAGGATTGAATTAAAAAGATAAGATAAAATAAAACGATATGAATAGGATTAAAACGAAATTACTCTTTTGGCTGGTATTATCTACCGCTATTTTTTCTTCCTGCTCCACCGAGGATGAAAACTATGGCGATAATGCTACCGTAACGGGTAAAGAGATTGAAGTACAAGTATTGTTCCAGATGCCTGCATCATCCCCTAAAACGCGTGCCATATCAGAAATTGACGAAAACCTCGTCGAAGAGATTGATGTTTTGGCCTTCGAACAGGATGCCGCCAAACCTTCGGGCTGGGCTTTCAAATATAGTGCCCAGGGGCATACCATAAAGGATGCAGAGGGCAGCAACCCTACGAAATCGAAGAAACAGTTTACGGTAAAGCTACTGAAAAACAGCACTCCGCAGACATTTGTCATCCTTGCCAATGTGCGGTCGGAAGTAGAGGGGCTGGGCGAGATAGCCGGAGGCGCCGATAAAGACGAATTGCTGGCAAGGCTTGTTTATTCGAATGCCGGCAGTTGGAATGGCAACAATGATAAAGAGGATAACGATCCGGCCAAGGATTTCGACTCTTTCCCCATGTGGGGAGAAGTGACAACAACCCTTACCGATGCAGTTTCACAAATAACAGATGTGAAACTGCTGAGAGCTATTGCCCGTTTTGACGTGGTTTTGGATCAGGACGTAATCGACGCCAATAACTTTGTGCTGGATGAGGTCTATATCTATAACAGCAAGAGTCAGGGACGTATCGTACCGGATCCGGCTAATCTGGAAACAACGGCAAAAGTGAAGGCGGCAACCGAACCTGCCGGGAGCATCAATAATACCAATCCGCTCGTTTATACTGTTCCCTCATCCATGAACACGGCGTTCGAGAGAACGATGTATTTGTTTGAAGCGAAGGGAAAGGCGGAGAACGAGTCATCGCAGGCTACTTGTGTGGTTGTCGGCGGCACTTATGGTACGGATACACAAACAACTTATTACCGCCTGGATTTCCTGAAAAAGGAGACGGCAGATACTTACTTCCGTGATATACTCCGTAACCATAAATACGTGATGAATATTACAAGCGTTACAGGCAGTGGATACGATACTCCTGAGAAGGCTTTCAATTCCAAATCTTTCAATATAGATGCCGAGGTTGTAGAATGGGATGACGGAGGTATGAACAATTCTGTTTTCGACGGACAGTATCAACTTACTGTAAACAAGGACTCCCTTTATTTCTATAGTGAGGGGCGTGCTCAAGAAATGAGGGTGTATACTGACTATCCTTTGGGCTGGACTATAGAGAATGCTGATATGCCATCTTGGCTGACCATCACTCCGCAAAGTGGTGCGGCGGGCGATAGAGTGGATATTCAGGTGGAGGCTGCCTCACATTCAGTTCCCATGACCGACCGTGAAGGGTATTTCTATATAACGGCCGGAAGATTTAAACAGAAGATAAAGGTGGTTCAGACGGTAGCGCCTGAACTGACAATAGAAGTGACTCCGACTTCGCTGGTTTTCCGTAAGTCGGGCAGTAATGCGAAGTCTATTGAGGTAACGACCTATCCCGGTGGTACAGAAGTCTATTTTACTGAGGTGCCGGGTGCCCATCCTATTTCCTGGGTTCCGAGTACTGGTTTTCCTGTTGGTGCATTGCCAAACATGACGACTTATACTTTCCAACCTGTGGCAAACAGTTCGGGACTAACTTTGAATACTTCTGTTGTGGTTTATATAACGGGGCCAAATGGTACGCTGGCTTCGAAGCAAATCAATGTCGTGCAACTTGCCACAGACTTGTTGTTCAATGTAACGAAACAGTCTTCTTATTCTGCGGAAGGGGGAACAACTTCTTTTACTGTAGATTCCGATACGGACTGGCGTATTTACAGTGTGGATGATAATGCTACATCAATGGTGAGTAACTGGAGCAATGCGAATAATGATAAAGGCACCGGAACCATTTATACATTCGATCTTACTAAGAATAATACTTGGGATTACCGTAATGCGACTTTCAAGGTTTCCTCTTCCGACCCTGACTTTGCGGGGCAGGACATTGTAATAACCCAGAACTATACAAATCCTTCTATAAAGCTGGATAAGAGTACACTTGCTTTTGGAAATACTACCTCTACAGCTTCGCAGAGTGTAACAGCGACTTCGAATGCAGAATGGACATTTGCAACTTCAGGAGATTGGACCAATGTGGTGGATGCTGCATCTCCTGCAGCAGGTATAACTTCGGGTAGCCACACTTATAGTTCTACGACTGTCGGGTATGTGGCGTTTACACCCAAAGCATGGTCTGCTGCTGCAGGAACTCCCGCAGCAGGAAGCTCTTTCTCGGCGACGGCGAAGTTTACAACTATAAATCATTCTCCTGCTACTGCTGCTACTGCAGATTTGACGATTACCAGAGTTGTCCCTACATTCTTTGCACTCAACACGGGTAATACAAGTGCTGTTCGCGCAGGACAGAACATTGCGGTAAGTGTCAATACTAATGCTGCATGGAATGCTACTCCCGCTACGGGGACTGCTACGGGTAATCAAAGCCCGACAGCCTATGGTACCAAAACTGCTAATATTGCTATCCCTGCTAACACTATCTGGTCAACTACTACAGTGGCGGTAAACAGGGCGATTACTGTAACAGTGAAATATGGTCCTAATACTTCCTCTATATCTACGAGCGGAGGAACGTTCAATGTAACGCAGCCGGGGTATTATATATCGGCGGCATCTACCAGCCTTACCAGTTTATTGGCTTATGCTGCTACAAATGTTTCGGTTGCACTTACAGGGGCATATCCGGCCATGACCAACTATGTGCGTGCTCTTGACGTAACGAACAATGTAGCTCTTGCTACAGGAACGATAACTGCCGGAGAATCCGGCGCCCGATCTGTAACCCTTTCTGTCCCTGCCAATGCTACGTGGGCAGCGAGATCGGTCAGAATGCAGTATTATCATCCGGGAACGAAAACTTGGACTTATGTAGGCTCGGCTGTAGCGCAAGCAGGGTATGCTCCGACTCTCACTGCAGCGGGAACACCAATAGGAGGTGGCTTCAAAGTTACTGTAACTGGAAATGGATATGCACCGGCTCTCCAACTGCGCTGTGCTGTGGGCAATGCTCAGATTAGCGGATCGGTAATCACTACCTTGGCAGCCGGGACTACTGGAAGTCGTACTCAAACGGTAACAGTACCGAACAATCCATCAACTACCTCCAGTAGAGCGGTACAAATACAATATAATCGTAATGGAACCTGGACAACTATCGCCACCTATACACAGCCGGCGGGAAATGTGGTGCTTTCATCTGGCCGTGTGGTTGCAAAAGCGGATATCTCCTCGTCTAGTGCCAATTGGGCTTCTGCAATGGGAATCTCAACGGGATTTAATACGGTACTATGGGGAGGGAATCCCAGTACTTATGCCCCTACCACGACTGCTACTGGCTGCGGAGCATATTCCGAATCGGGATTCCCAGCAGGGACATGGAGGCTTCCAACAGATGCAGAAGTGACAGAAATGTTCACAAAGTACTTCACTGTATTGGGACTGTGGAATACTTATTACTGGTCGACAAAAGAATATGATGCAAAGTATGCACTTGGTGTAGGTAATGGGGCGACTATGTATCTCGAAAAAACAAGCAAGCAGTGGGTTCGCTGCGTACGGGCACAATAGAATAATAGAGTAAAGCAACGTTTCAATGATGAAAAGAAAGAAGAATACTGTTGAGTGTATCTCCCGCCTTCGGGCGGGAGTACTCCCTCTATTGTTCTTTCTGTTGCTCTGCGGATGTGAAAAGGAACGATATGATCGGCAGCTTGTACCCGTACGAACAGTTCTCTTTTATATGGGCGGTGATAATAATCTGACAATGGAAGTAAAAGCCAAAATGGATATAATTAGATCTGCACCCCTCTCTCCGCATTGCCGGATAGTGATATATGCAGATATGAAAGATGGACCGCCGCAACTATTGGAAGTTACTGCTGCATCGGGCGTCAACATATTGAAACCTCTACGGGAGTATGAAGAAAGCAACTCTGCCGATGTGGAAGTCTTCACATCCGTGTTGTCCGAAGTAAGAGAACGCTACCCGTCTTCTTCGTATGGTCTGATATTGTTCTCTCATGCTACGGGCTGGCTTCCCGAAGGTGCTTATGAAAATCCTGTAGGCTATTCGGGACATGCAGATGTGCGTTCGGTGATAAAAGACGGTAATTCCGAAATGGAAATACCTGCTTTTGCGGCTGCCATTCCCGATGGTATGTTTGACTTTATAATCTTTGAAGCTTGCTATATGGCAGGCGTTGAAGTGGCCTATGAGTTGAAGGATAAGACTCGCTTTATCGTTGCCTCTTCGGCTGAAATCGTATCGCCGGGTTTTGCCCGTTGCTATGCTGAGGCTTTGCCTTTACTCTATCAGCGGGAGGCAGATCTCCAAGGGTTCTGCCGGGTGATTAAAAACGATTATGCGACTCGCCCGGGTGACTATTCTTCGCTGACTTTGAGCTTGATTGATACAGAAGAGCTGGATGCCCTTGTCTCTGTTGTCCGGGAATCTACTCTCTCTTTTCCTGATAATGGAGCCGGCATTCAGACCTTCGATAGAGGTAGCGGTATGTTGTTCTTCGATTTGGAAGATTGCTATGTAGTGGCGTCCGAAGAACAAACCGTAATAAGAACAGCTATCGGTAATTGTGTAAAGTGGAAAACGGCAACGGCAGACTTCATGCCTGGCTATGGAGGATTCAAGGTGCGGGCACATTGTGGTCTGACAACTTATGTCCCGCAGCAAAGATATGCTCGCCTGAACGAAGCCTATAAAAAACTGAGATGGTATAAAGCAATAATGAAAGAATGAAAACAATAAAACACATATTAAATAAATACCGGTGGGATTTCATCGGAGTTTGGTCGTTGTTGCTGGCTATGTGCATTGGCTCATTGTACCTGGTCGGAACTTTGATTCTCACAGGCTATAAGCATTTTTAAGGAAGTGTTGAACTAATAAAAACAGATATGATGGATAATAGTGAAACCGCTTGGTTGATTCAGCAGTTATTGCCCCGATTCCAAAGTTGCCGGGAAACAAGGAAAGGTGTATTGTATAACGAATTGCCGAAAGGGCGTGTCGAAGACTTGGAAAGCAGTAGCGACTACCGTCTGTTTTTCCTGATGGAAGGCAAGGCCTTTATGAATTGTGAAAGTTCTGAAAAATACCTGTTGCAAGGTGGGCATTTCTCGCTGCTTCCACCGGGATGTCCGATAAGCTGCGCATCGTTTACAAAGTCCTGCTATTCCATTGTCACCTGTACCGGATTAACCAGCGCAAGCAATCGGGACTTTGTTGAAAAACTGAAGGATATCCCGTGTAGGAGCATACCAACTGTAACCGCTCTCCCAATCCGGGATAAACTGGATAAGATTCTATATAACTTTGCCACCTATACTTGCAATGAGTACCAATATCCGGATATTTACGATACCGTGTTCATCATTTTGCGCGTTTTATACACTCCGGAGGAATTGGTATCGTTGCTGTTTCCCATGCTGACTGCATCAAAATAATACAAAGCATTCATCCTCTTGCCAAAGTCCTTGCCGTGGCCCTGTCCGGTTTCCCTGTTTCGGTCAGTGGTAACCGTGATACTGTTACGACCCGTTTGGGGCGCCAGTAGGGAGGAAGTGTCTGTTTGCAGATGTTTTCGATATCATCCGGTGCTTCGCCTTCAATCAGTAATACAACGATTTCTCCGAATTTTTCGTCCGGGGCGGAAGTAATTAAGAAAGGGCGGGACAGGTGTTCTTTCAAAGCGGCTTCTACCTGCTCTATCTGTATTTTTACTCCTCCGCTATTGATGGTATTGTCTTTTCTTCCTAAGATGCGGAATTGCTTACAACCGTTTATTTCTGCGATGTCATTGGTGACCAGCTCCTCCTCGCATACTTTGGGCGCATGAATGATGAGCGTGTTTTCTTCACTTAGGCGAATCTGTACACCTTCAAAAGGCGTGTACCAATCGGAGGCATCCGCACCACTCAGTCTTCTCAGTGCAATGTGCGATAATGTTTCCGTCATGCCATACGTAGACCACACTGCATTCGGGAAGTTTTTCAGTTCTTTGGCGAGCTGGGCATCAATAGCTCCCCCTCCGATGATCAGATGCTTTATTTCCCGCAGAACGTCTCTTTCTTTGGGCACTTGCAGTGAGTTATAAACCTGCATCGGAATCATTGCGGCAAACACCGGCGCTTCTTTCATCCCTTTCAGCGGATGGCCCGAAGGGGTGACCGATATAAGGTGGAGGTCGGCAACCAGGGCACGTACTACTACCATTTTTCCGGCAATGTACTGCAACGGCATGCATAGCAAAGCCGAATCCCCCTTCTTCAGTCCAAGAAACGAGCAGGTGAGGCGGGCGCTTTCCTTCATGCGTTCTTTTTCCACCCACAACTCCTTGGGCTTGCCGGTGGAGCCGGAGGTATGCACCAGGACGGTGCTCTTGGAGTCGGACCATTCAGCCAGAAAGGCTGAGAGATCCGTATTTATTTGTTCTTCCATATCCGTGCAGATAGTTGTCATGCTTGCAGCCAATTGATAAGGTCCGGTTCTTTCTCTTCGGGATGAAACCGGAGGCAATCGCCTTCAATATGGAGCGGATAGTCTATGTTGTCGGTAAACAGCAGCCCGGTTCCCAACCCTTGGGGCAGCGTGGGCTCTAACGTACCGCACCATTGTGCAATGGCATTCAGCCCGACGTTCGATTCAAGGGCGGAGGTGATCCAAGAACCGATGCCTCGTTCGGCAGCCAGTTCTATCCATTCTTCCGAACCGCTGATACCTCCGTGCAAGGAAGGCTTCAGTATGATGTACTGGGGGCGGATGGTTTCCAGCAGTTCTATCTTCTGTGTGCGTTCGTTGATACCTATCAACTCTTCGTCCAAGGCGATTGGGAAGGGGGTGGAGGCGCAGAGGGCTGCCATTTTCTGCCACTGTCCTGCGCGGATGGGTTGCTCAATGGAGTGAAGATGGAATTCGGAAAGACGTTGCAGTTTCGCAGGGGCATCGGCGGGGGCGAAGGCTCCGTTGGCATCTACGCGCAGTTCTATCTGCTGGGGGGTGAAGTGCCGGCGGATATGCGACAGTAGTTCCAGTTCTTTCTCGAAATCGATGGCGCCGATTTTGAGCTTGATGCAACGGAAGCCTTTCTGCATTTTCTCTTCGATGCGGCGGTACATTTCGTCGAAGTTTCCCATCCAGATAAGGCCGTTGATCGGGATGCCTGCTTTTCCTTTACTGAAAGGGGTAGGCCAGAATTGCAAGCTGCCGGCCTGGAGGTGCAACAGGGCGGTTTCCAGCCCGAAGAGGATGGAGGGATAGGGGAGTAGGGCTGGGCGGTTTATTTCTCCGTCTTCTTCAAATTCTTTGCAGGCTTTTGCCAGCACTTCGTCGTAATCGGGACGGGCGTCGCAACTTAAATCGGGGAGCGGGGCACATTCCCCGACGCCGTAACGGCGGCTTTCCGGTTCGGTGAGGAGAATGTACCACACGTCGCGGGTGGTATATACTCCTCGGGATGTTCCGGCAGGTTGCTTGAAGTGCAATTGCTTCTTGATGATTTGGATTTGATACTTCATTATAAGTGCTATGTTGATTCTTTAGACGCAGATTTAAGGGAACTTCGGATAATCCTTGAATCTGGGTTTGCGCTTTTCCAGAAACGCTTTTCCGCCTTCTTGCGCCTCGTCGGTCATGTAGTAGAGCATGGTGGCATCCCCAGCCAGTTCCTGAATACCTGCCTGTCCGTCGAGTTCGGCATTCAGTCCGGCTTTAATCATGCGCAGGGCGAGCGGGCTGTGCTCCATCATTTTCTCGGCCCATGCCACGGTTTCGTCTTCCAGACGGTCGAAGGGAACGACGGCATTCACCAATCCCATATCCAATGCTTCCTGTGCCGAGTATTGGCGGCAGAGGAACCATATCTCACGTGCTTTCTTTTGCCCTACGATGCGTGCCAGATAGGACGAGCCGAAACCGGCATCGAAGCTTCCTACCTTAGGACCGGTCTGCCCGAAGATGGCGTTGTCGGAGGCTATCGTCAGGTCGCAGACGACGTGGAGGACGTGTCCACCGCCGATGGCATATCCGTTCACCATGGCGATGACGGGTTTGGGCAGCGAGCGGATTTGTTTCTGCACGTCGAGTACGTTGAGGCGGGGAACACCATCGGTGCCCACGTAGCCGCCGTGCCCTTTTACGTGCATGTCGCCACCGCTGCAGAAGGCTTTGTCGCCGGCGCCGGTCAGCACCACGACGTTGATGTCCTGGCACTCGCGGCAGTAGTACAATGCATCGCTTATCTCCGAAGTTGTGGTCGGGGTGAAGGCATTGCGGTAACGCGGGCGGTTGATGGTAATTTTGGCTATTCCATTATAAAAGTCAAACAGTATATCCTGATACTCTTTGATCGTCTTCCATTCTCTTGTTTCCATCTGTTTATTCTCTATTTTTTAATCCGTGATAATATTCTCTTTGTAAGGTCGTATCTTTTTCTTTGTCCGTAAATACTTCCAGCAGCATCGGTTTGGCTTGCTGCTCGGGAGTGGCGAAGAGTTTCATAGCCTCCTCTGCTGTTTCTTCGTCCGTAGCCTGCAGGTAAGCGAATCCCTGCTCTTCGGCCCAGCCTCTGGCCGTGGTATGATGCTCGGCAGTGATGAACCGGCGGGACTGGCTCGACTTATCCATTCCCGGCAGTGTGTGGAATATTTCTCCTCCCTCGTTGTTCAGTAACAGGATGCGTACGTTGGCACCGATATTCTGAATCCAAAGCGCATTCATATCATAGAAGAAACTCAAATCCCCTATCACTATAAAGTTCAGCTTATCCGATGCCATGGCATAGCCAATCGCCGTAGAAAGTGACCCCTCTATGCCATTCACTCCGCGGTTGCAGCAGACTTCCACATTCGGCGAAATCTCAAATAGCTGGGCGTAGCGAACCGTAGAACTGTTGGCCAGATGTATGGCACAAGGCTCCGGCAGCGACTGAATCAGCTTTCCTATTACTGAAATCTCCGAGTAAGGAAGCACCGGCACCGGAATGGTTTTGCAATAATTCTCCCACATCAGCGGATAGTTATTGGGCCTGTTATCCAGCATGCCGCTTATCTTTTCCAGGAACTCGAACGGGTCCATTTCGATAACGGTAGTCAGACAACCGTAAAGATCCGCTATTTTCCCGTCGGCGGCAATGTGCCAATGCTCGCGGGGCGGATGGTTTCTCAGATATTTCTTCAGCTGTTTGGAAACGATGTGCCCGCCGTATGTAATCAGAATCTCGGGTGCCATGTCCTGTTGCCGTTCGGCGGTCATGGAGTAGATGGCAGCGTCGAAGTTCTTGATGGGCAGACCGGGGATGGTCTGGTTGCCCAGGTGTTCCGTCAGCCATGCGAAATGCTTGTAGAGCGTCTTTACGTATTTCTTTTCGAACAGATAAATCAGATTCATCTGCCCCACGACCACCATTCGCTTGTTAAAGGCATTCAGTCGGTCAATCAGTTCGGTGTAATCGCGGTCGTAGACGTTCAGTCCCTGATAGCGGGTGATGACGCGGACGTCGGGCAATGCCTTTGCCGTGAATCGGTAGATAGGTTCGGAGATGGGAACGTTGATGTGTACCGGTCCCTTGCCATGGTGGGTGGTTTCCAGTATCGCTTCATTAATCAGTCTGTTGCAGAACCATTCATCTTCTTCCGTATGCACCTCGGGCAGGTTGACGGATAGCTTGACCAGCGAACCGAATACATTGGGCTGCGGCAGCGTTTGCCCGTCCATCTGTCCGATCCAGGCAGCGGGGCGGTCGGCAGAAATCACGATGAGCGGCACTTGCTGATAGAATGCTTCGGCTACGGCAGGATGCAGGTTCAGCAGGGCCGAACCGGAGGTGCAGCATACGGCGGCAGGTCCTCCGCCTTGCAGCGACAATCCGATGGCAAAGAAGCCTGCACTGCGTTCGTCGGTCACCGGATAGCAGGTGAAGTCTTCCATATTGGAGAGCGTATGCACGATGGCGGCATTGCGGCTGCCGGGACACAACACTATTTTCCGCACGCCGTGTGCCTTGAGGAGTGCTGCTAACTGAAGTATGTTCTTTTTGTCTGAATACATAGTTCCTTTACTTTATGGTTATGCCCTCGTCGGGGCTGACAATGCTTCTCATTGTTTTCATTTTCTCGCTGGTTTCTTCCCACTCGGATTCCACTTCGGAGGAAGCCAGGATGCCGCCTCCTGCATAAAAGGTTGTTTCGGTGGGACCTGTTTCCATGCAACGCAGGTTTACGTATAGGTTCGTATGCCCGTCGGGGTCCAGCCAGCCTATGAAGCCGGAATAATAACTGCGGTCGTAGCCTTCATTGTCCGGAATAAACCGGAAAGCATCTTCTTTCGGCAGTCCGCAGACGGCAGGGGTGGGATGGAGCTCTTGCAGCAAGTCACCCAGTTGGCCGGTAGCTTCCAGCCGAAAGTTGAAGTCCGTTTTAAGATGCACCAATTGCCCGGCGCGGGCGGTATACGGCCCTTTTTCCGTCATTCCGTTGCCGAATTTCTCGATAATCCGCCGGATGTAATCGGCTACGTAGCCTTGCTCTTCCAGATTCTTCCTGTTCCATTCCGTGGGCATCACTTCGCCCTGCATCGGCATGGTGCCCGCCAGTGCTACGGTGTTCCATTCCTTGCCTTGTCCGCTTAGTAAGATTTCCGGGGTACTGCCTATCCAGGTGCCGGATGCCGGTGTGTGGCACAGATAAATCATCATGCGCGGATAGCGGTTGCAGGCACGTACGAAAGCACTGAGCGGTGAAAAATTATCATCAGTGCGTCGGACGGCGGAGCGTGATAAAACAAGTTTCTGGAAGCGCTTGTTCCGTAAGGGAGTGATAAATCGTTCAAAAGCTTCGGCATACTGCTGCTTTTCAATCTCTTCGGAGATGAGGGGAGTGGATGAGGCCTCTGCACAATGGAGAGCTTGCACGATATCGTTGAATTCCGATGCAGAAAGAGCCTTGCTTATTTCAGCCCAACCGCATGCTGTGATATCCGGGCGGATAACAACCAACGGCTGTTCATCCGATATACGGAAAGGTGCCATGACAAATCCTTTCTTGCCGTTCAGATCCCGGATATTTGTCAGTTGCTCTACGCTGCCCGATGTTTGTAATACCAGATGAAAATGGTCTGCCCACGGTAGCCGATACAGGGCAAAGCCCAGCTGGCTACGTGTCAGGCAGTCCAATATCTCTTGTGTATGCCTGTCCGGTAAATTCACTTTAGCTTGAATAATCTGCATGTTTCTTTTCCTGTCAAGGCTACAAAATTACATAATCCTGCTAAAATACTACGTTATTTTGTGGTGAAAGATTATACTTGCAATAATTTCAGGATATATTTTCCTGGCATAATGATACAGACCCTCATTTTTTGTTTTAATCTTTGCTTTTTCCCATTTTCTTGTTTTAAGGGGTAATAACTGTTTGAGAATCAACTGTAGGAAAAGGAATACATCCTCTACGTGAGTTCGGGATAAGTAAATGGGTAATCTCCTGTTTTTATCCTCTATTCTCCCTACTTTTAACTCCGTAAAGCTCTATTTCTATTTCGTTATACCTTGGTTGATCTTTCGTTAGACCTTGGTTGATTTTTCGCTCGACCATGGTTATTCTTTCGTTAGACATATATCTAACGAAATAAAAAAGGTACTTTATGAGTGTAAAGTTCCTTGTCCGGAGGGTAAAAAGCCCCACATTTCCGGCAAAAGAAGCTGATTTTGACTTTTCAGTTGAGACATAAATTTTAACCGTTCCACATTGCCTTATCCGGTGAAAGCCGCTTTCGGAGAAATCCGTCGGCGGCTTTTATTTTGCGATGTTTCTAATCATTTTCTAATCTCGTTTAAATGTATTATAATCGCCTTTGGACTGTCTTCTGCAAAGAGAGCTTTACTTTTGCGCCAAAATAAAAGTAAGCATGAAAAGACTGTTTGTTATTTTATTCATTTCTATTGTTTGTGGACTTCTGCATGCACAAGAAGCAGCTTTGCAACTCTCTCTGAAGGACGCAGAAAGAATGTTTCTTGAACGAAACCTTTCCTTGATTGCCGAGCGCTATAACATTGATATGGCGCAGGCACAAGTCACCCAGGCACGGTTGTTTGATAACCCCGTTATCTCACTGGAACAGAATGTGTACAACCGACTGAACGGGAAGTATTTCGACTTTGGGAAAGACGGAGAAGCCGCAGTTGAGATAGAACAGGTGATTAATATTGCCGGACAGCGCAATAAACGGGTGCGCCTGGAAAAGGTCAATAAAGAAATAGCCGAATATCAGTTTGAAGAAGTGCTGCGTACCCTGCGGAGTGAACTGAACCAAAAGTTTGTTGAAGTCTATTTCCTGACCCGCTCTATCGGGATATATGATAAGGAGATAGAATCTCTTGAACAACTTCTGTTGGCTACCAGAGAGCAGCAAAGCAAAGGTAATGTTTCGTTGATGGAAAGCGCTCGTCTGGAAGCTTTGCTACTGTCTTTGCAGACGGAACGGAATGAAGTGGAAAATAACCTGGTCGGTCGGCAAGGTGAACTGAATTTGTTGCTGAATCTGTCTGCCGGGCAGGTAGTGCATCTGTTGTTGGATGACGATATACTGGGAAAAATAGATCTTTCTGTTGTTCCTTTTGCCGATATGAGCAGTATGCTTGCTGTACGTCCCGATTTGAAGATGGCTCGCGCGGAAGTAACAGCGGCTAAGGCTAACTTGAAGTTACAGCGCTCCATGGCTGCACCGGAGTTTGCTATAAAAGGTATGTACGATCGTGCCGGAAACTTTATCAACAACTATTTTGCAGTAGGGTTCAGCTTTTCCGTTCCAATCTTTAACCGGAACCAGGGAAATATCAAATCGGCCAAGTTTGATGTTTTGCAGAATGGTAAAGAGGAAGAATATGCTCTGGAAAAAGCGCGCATGGAACTCCATGCAGCCTATCACCAATTACAAAAGGCGGTTGAACTTTACCAGTCGTCCAATAATGAACTTGAACACAATTTCAACCAACTCATTGGAGGTGTCAACGAGAACTTCCGCAAACGGAATATCAGTATGCTGGAATTCATCGATTACTATCAGAGCTATAAAGAAACCTGCTTGCAACTGTATGAACTGAGGAAGAATGTTTTTCTTGCCATGGAGAATTTGAACACGATTGTCGGACAAACCGTATTTAACTATTAATAAAGATATGAACCGGATTTTATTCCCCGTTTGCTTATGTGCCGCCTTGCTGAGCGCTTGTGCAGGCCCTTCTGAAACATCTCAAGTAACATCGCAGGAACTCTTTCTGACGGATAGCCTGAAGAGTATAGTGTCTGTAGACACCGTTTGCCTGCATGAAGTAACCGATGAATTGACACTTAACGGCAGGGTTACCTTCAACCAGGAACAAGTAGCCCGGGTATTCCCAATTTTCGGTGGTACGGTGACCGATGTACATGCCGAGATTGGCGACCATGTACGTAAAGGTGATGTACTGGCTACTATCCGGAGCGGTGAAGTGGCTGATTACGAAAAGCAGAGTAAAGAAGCGGAGCAACAACTTATCATTGCCCGCCGTAGTTTGCAGTCGGTACAAGATATGTTTGAGTCGGGCATGGCTTCGGAACGTGATGTGCTGCAAGCCCGGCAGGAACTAAGCAATGCCGAAGCCGAAGAACGGAGAATATCCGAAATATTCTCTATCTATCACATTTCCGGGAAATCGCTTTATCAAGTTAAAGCACCCGTATCGGGCTTTATTGTCGAGAAGAATATTAATAAGGAAATGCAGTTGCGTTCCGACCAAAATGACGAGATTTTTATTATTTCGGGCTTGGAGAATGTGTGGGTAATGGCGGATGTGTATGAAAGCGATATAAGCAAAGTGCGCGAGGGTGCTCCGGTACGTATCACCACACTTGCCTATCCCGGCAAAGAATTTACCGGTAAGATAGATAAGGTATATAATATGCTGAACGAAGAAAGCAAAACGATGAACGTACGGGTGAAGCTGTCTAATAATAATTACCTGCTGAAACCCGGTATGTTTACTAACGTCTGTGTGCAAAGCAAGGCTTCCGATAAAGAATTGCCGCGTATAGATTCGCATGCTCTTGTGTTCGAAGGAGGGAAGAACTACGTTGTGGTGGTGGAAGCTGATGGCAGGCTTGCCGTGAGAGAGGTTGCAGTCTATAAGCAACTGAGCAAGGAATGCTACCTTTCTTCCGGTATAGCTGCGGGAGGCCGGATTCTGAACAAGAACGTATTGTTAGTTTACAACGCATTGAATGCAGATTAACCGGAGGAACAGACGATGCACAAGTTTATTGATAACATTGTAGCCTTTTCGCTGAAGAACAAGTTCTTTATCTTTTTCTGTACCACGATTGCCGTGATTGCAGGAGTTGTGTCCTTTAAGCATACTCCGATTGATGCTTTTCCGGACGTAACAAATACCAAAGTGACCGTCATCACCCAATGGCCGGGACGCAGTGCCGAGGAAGTGGAGAAGTTCATCACGATTCCTATTGAGATAGCCATGAATCCGGTGCAGAAGAAGACGGACATTCGCTCGACAACTCTTTTCGGACTTTCAGTGATCAATGTGATGTTTGAGGATCAGGTAGATGACTTCACGGCCCGCCAGCAAGTCTATAATCTGCTGAACGACGCTGACTTGCCGGAAGGAGTGACTCCCGAAGTACAACCGCTTTATGGACCTACGGGTGAGATTTATCGCTATACCCTGCGCAGCAATAAGCGGAGTGTGCGTGAGCTGAAAACGCTTCAGGACTGGGTGATTGAGCGCAATCTGCGTTCCGTATCGGGCGTAGCGGATATTGTAAGTTTCGGTGGAGAGGTCAAGACATTCGAGGTAAGCGTCAACCCGCACCAACTCATCAACTACGGCATTACTCCGTTGGAACTTTATAATGCCATTGCCAACAGTAATATCAATGTAGGTGGAGACGTCATCACCAAAAGTTCGCAAGCATATGTAGTACGCGGTATCGGCCTTATCAATGATCTGGAGGAACTCAGAAATATTGTGGTGAAGAACATTAACGGGACTCCGGTACTGGTCCGCCACTTGGCCGATGTGCATGAATCTTGTCTGCCTCGCTTGGGCCAGGTAGGTCGTATGGACGAGGATGATGTGGTGCAGGGAATCGTTGTCATGCGTAAGGGGGAGAATCCGGGCGAGGTAATCAATGCGCTGAAAACGAAGATTGAAGATATAAATAATAATATACTGCCTAAGGATGTACAGATTGTTCCGTTCTACGACCGGGAGGACTTGGTGAATCTAGCTGTGAACACGGTTACCCACAATCTGGTGGAAGGTATTCTGCTGGTTACCTTTATTGTATTGATCTTCATGGCAGACTGGCGCACTACAGTGGTGGTAGCGGTGGTTATTCCGCTGGCATTGTTGTTTGCATTTATCTGTCTGCATGCCATGGGTATGTCTGCCAATCTCCTTTCCATGGGAGCCATTGATTTTGGTATTATCATAGACGGAGCGGTGGTGATGGTAGAGGGGGTATTTGTTGCGCTCGACAAGAAAGCGAAAGAAGTGGGAATGCCCGCCTTTAACCTGATGTCCAAGATGGGGCTTATCCGCCATACGGCGAAGGATAAGGCAAAGGCTGTATTCTTCTCCAAACTGATTATCATTACGGCACTTGTTCCCATCTTCTCGTTTCAGAAGGTGGAGGGGAAAATGTTTTCTCCGCTTGCCTATACACTGGGCTTTGCGTTGTTGGGAGCGTTGCTGTTTACCCTGACGCTGGTCCCGGTGATGTCATCCATGCTGCTAAAAAAGAACGTTCGTGAGAAGAATAATTTCTTTGTCCGTTTCATCAATGAGAAGGCGGTGGCGCTTTTTGACAAATGCCACGCGCGCCGTACCTTATCTGTCGGTGTGGCAAGCATTATTGCCGTGGGTGGTCTGTGGATGTTCACTTTGCTGGGGACGGAGTTTCTGCCACAGTTGAATGAAGGCTCCATTTATATCCGTGCCACTTTGCCGCAAAGCATCTCATTGGATGAGTCCGTGCAGTTGGCAAACAAGATGAGGCGTAAACTTGCCGCCTATCCCGAAGTGAAGCAGGTGCTTTCGCAAACCGGACGCCCGAATGACGGGACAGATGCTACGGGATTCTATAACATTGAGTTGCATGTAGATATCTACCCGGAAAAGGAGTGGGAGAGTAAGCTGACCAAGTTGCAGTTGATAGATAAAATGCAGGATGACCTTTCCATATATCCGGGCATCGACTTCAACTTCTCCCAACCCATCACGGACAATGTGGAAGAGGCTGCTTCGGGAGTAAAAGGTTCTATTGCCGTGAAAGTATTCGGAAAAGATTTGTACCGTTCGGAGAAGATAGCAGTGGAGATTGATAAGATTCTGGCTACCGTACAGGGCATTGAAGACCTGGGGGTGATTCGCAACATCGGGCAACCGGAGCTTCGTATAGAACTGAATGAAAAGAGCCTGGCACGTTACGGAGTGGCCAAGGAAGATGTGCAGTCCATCATAGAGATGGCTATCGGTGGTAAATCAGCGTCCCTACTTTATGAGGACGAGCGTAAATTTAACATCGTAGTACGCTATAAACCGGAGTTCCGGCAGAATGAAGAGGAAATCGGGAAGATACTGGTACCTGCCATGGACGGTACGATGATACCCATCAAGGAGTTGGCGGAGATAAAGACTATTACCGGACCTTTACTGATATTCCGCGATAACCATACGCGTTTCTGCGCGGTGAAGTTCTCGGTTCGTGGCAGGGATATGGGTACTGCTGTGGCCGAAGCGCAGAAAAAGGTGAATGCCGCCATTCGTTTGCCGGAAGGATACAGCCTGAAGTGGACGGGAGATTTTGAGAACCAGCAGCGGGCTACGAAGCGTTTGTCGCAGGTGGTACCCGTCAGTATTGCAATTATATTCGTTATCTTGTTTGTGCTGTTCTCCAATGCCAGAGATGCTGGACTGGTATTGCTGAATGTTCCGTTTGCTGCAGTAGGCGGTATTATAGCATTGCTCATTACTCACTTCAACTTCTCTATTTCGGCAGGTATTGGCTTCATAGCCTTGTTCGGTATCTGCATTCAGAATGGAGTGATTATGATTTCGGACATTAAGCATAACATACAGGCACGGCTTCCCTTGTCCCAAGCGATAAAGGAGAGTGTCCGTTCGCGCGTCCGTCCGGTGGTGATGACAGCAGCTATGGCGGCTATCGGTCTGATGCCTGCAGCTATGAGCCATGGCATAGGATCGGAATCACAGCGTCCGCTGGCGATTGTCATCATCGGGGGACTGATAGGAGCTACCTTCTTTGCCTTGTTCATATTCCCGCTCATTGTGGAGATGGTGTATGAGAAAATGCTGTATGACAAGGAAGGAAACCTGAAACAAAGGAAATTATAATCTGTAATTCTTGTATCTTTGCAAGGCATTTTAAAGTATCTCGTGGTATGGCTAAAATATTATTGGCAGAGGACGAAGTGAATATTGCTTCTTTTATTGAGCGCGGATTGCAGGAGTTCGGACATACGGTTACGGTGGCTCACGACGGTGCCTCCGCATGGGAATTGTTGCAGAATGAAACTTTCGACCTGCTCGTGCTCGATATCATTATGCCACGTATGAACGGCCTCGACCTTTGCAGGCAATATCGCACAAGGGAGGGGTATCATACTCCGGTCGTCATGCTTACGGCATTGGGCACTACCGAGGATATAGTCAAGGGGTTGGATGCAGGTGCGGATGATTATCTGATGAAGCCTTTCAGTTTTCAGGAGTTGGAAGCGCGCATCAAGGCATTGTTGCGCCGGGGCAAGGAGGCTCCGGTCCTTCAACTGACCTGTAATGATCTTGTACTGGATTGCAATACGCGTCGTGCACAGCGGGGAGATACGCCCATCGACCTCACCGTGAAAGAGTACCGGCTTTTGGAATACTTCATGACGCATCAAAGGGTGGCTCTTTCGCGCCTGACCTTGTTGAAGAATGTGTGGGATAAGGATTTCGATACCAATACCAATGTTGTAGATGTTTATGTAAACTACCTCAGAAATAAAATAGACAAGGATTTTGATACCAAACTTATCCATACGGTAGTGGGGATGGGGTATATTATGGGAGTACAATAGCTGACGGTCAAGGGAAAAAACGTATGAAGATAGGGTCTAAAATAGCACTGTTCTATACCGTTATTACGGTAGCGGCTATTGCTGTGGTTGTGCTGGTGTTCTACTTCTTCACTTCCCGCTACATCAATAACCTGTACGATTCTTATCTTGCAGAAAAAGCATTCCTCACTGCCCAGAAGCACTGGGAGAAGGATGAAGTGGATGAGTCCAGTTATCAGGAGATACAGCAGAAGTATAACGAGCTTTTGCCTCAAGCGCAGGAGGTATTGCTGAATATAGACAGTGTGCCTGCCATAACCGATTCTCTGAACAAGTATCTTGACGCTAATCAGCAAGTACGGCTTTTCAAGAGCATCCCTGTAGCTTTTGTTTATGGGAAACTGAGAGGGTCGGCTTTGTATTATCCTGATAACGAAGGTAATTTTGTAGTGCTGGTGATGGCGAGCAACCATTACGGGCACGATATACAGAAGCATATCCTGGTGCTTGCCGTCTTCCTGTTGCTGGTCAGTTGCGGCTTTATTTATCTCATCGGTCGGCTCTATGCCAACCGTATTCTGCGTCCCTTGCAGCACATACTCAAGGAATTGAAACGCATCCGGGGAAATAATCTGAATATCCGTATGAAAGCATTCGACAATAAGGATGAACTGGACGAGCTTATCCGTACCTTAAATGATATGCTCGATAGAGTCGATACGGCTTTCCAGGCAGAGAAGTCGTTTATCAGTAATGCTTCGCATGAACTGAATAATCCGCTTACGGCAATTCAGGGGGAGTGCGAAATCAGTTTGCTGAAAGAACGCTCTGCAGCAGAGTATATCGAATCGTTGCAGCGCATCTCCACGGAGAGTAAACGCATTATCCTGTTGATAAAGCATCTGCTGTTTCTTTCGCGGCAGGATAAGGAGCTTCTGCAGAATGCCAGGGAACAGATTGACTTGGTAGTGTTGTTGCGTGATTTATGCCTGCAATATCCACAAGTGGCATTCAGTACGGAACTGGCGGAAGGGCAAGCGCACATTACCGCCAATTACCATCTTCTTAGAGTAGCTCTGCAGAATATTATAGATAACGCTCGGAAATACTCCAAAGAGCAAGTGGAGATTTGCGTGGGGATGCATGACGGCAATTGGGTTATTGAAGTCGAAGATTATGGGATCGGTATTCCTGAAGATGAAATCAAGCATATTTTCCATTCGTTCTACCGGGCAAGCAATACGCGCGAATATGCCGGGCAGGGAATAGGGCTGAGCCTGTCAATGAAGATACTGGCTGTATATGGCGGCAAGATTACCATCAATTCGCAGGTAAACAAGTATACGCGGGTTACTGTGACTTTCGCCCGCGTATGATATCTCCTTTGGATTCTTTTATATTGTGATTTCTCCTGCCAGCGGACGGCTCATCAACTCCCGCACTTTGGCAGGGGGATAGTCGTGCCCCAAGAGGAACATGAGCTTGGTGACGGCAGACTCCGTTGTGCTGTCATATCCGCTGACGACGCCGGACTGCATTAATTGGTAGCCGGTTTCGTAGCGTTCCATTTCAACGGTGCCGGCACTGCACTGAGTTACGTTGACAATGACGATGCCTTGTTCGCAAGCATCGTGCAGGCGGCGGAGGAACCACTCGCTGCGGGGAGCGTTGCCCGAACCATAAGTCTCAAGCACCACCGCTTTCAAGCCTTCTGTGGCAAGTATGGCAGCAACGACATTCTCCTGGATACCGGGAAACAGCTTCAATACGGCAATATTGGTATCGAGCAGATAATGGGGCTTTAGTTCGCGGCGGTTGCCGTGCATCTGGATTTGCACATTATTATATTTAATATGTATGCCGGCAGAGGCAAGCACCGGATAGTTAAAGGAACGGAACGCATTGAAGTTTTCCGCATTCATCTTGGTGGTGCGATTGCCACGCATCAGGTGATTCTCGAAGAAGATACAGACTTCTGGCACGAGGGGCTGTCCGTTGGAATGGCGGGCGGTGGCAATCTCGATGCTGGTCAGCAGATTTTCCTTACCGTCGGTGCGCAGTACGCCGATGGGGAGCTGGGAACCGGTGAGGATGACGGGTTTGCTTAGTCCTTCGAGCATAAAGCTGAGGGCAGAGGCGGTATAGGCCATGGTGTCCGTGCCATGTAGAATGACGAAGCCGGAATATTGGTCGTAGTTGTCGCTGATGATGCGTACGAGTTTGCGCCAGGCATCCGGGTCCATATCCGAGGAATCCATGGGAGGATCGAACTGATAGGTATCGATTTGAAATGTATATCGTTGGAGTTCGGGCACATGCTTCTGCAACTGTTCGAAGTTGAAGTTTTCTAAGGCACCGGTTTCGGGGTTCTCTATCATGCCGATAGTTCCACCGGTGTATATTAGCAAAACGGAAGTGTTTTCTGTGTTCATACGCACTTTTCTTTCATAATTTCAATGCAAATATAATGATATATCTTGAAGATAATAACAAAATGTTAGAAAAGTACGCGCGGATTTGTAGAAATAAGGCATTTAAAGTATGAAAATGTAAGTTGTGTGCTGTGCATATTTCTTGCCTTTTTCAACCCTATCTATATTTTTATTACAAAAAAGTCGCAAAAAGTGATAGATTGAATGTTTTTATTCTTACTTTTGCAACACTTATCAGAAACGATAGAAACAAGAGACTATGAACAAGTACTATCAACATACAGTCACATCCATGTGCACCATGACCCTTAGGGGTTAGGGATAGTATTTTGTGTTTCTACGTGTTACACCATTTTCAAACAGTTTTTTCTATTTAAGAGGCATGTAAATGTCATTCGGAGGAGCAGGGCGACGAAGAATTTCTTCTCTTCGTATGCGGCTGCAGGGAGTAGATTCTTCACTACGCTCAGAATGACAGGTGCTTTTAGGATTTTAGGTAGTTACAAAAAAAAATAGCAATATAATGAAAGTAATTAAATTCGGCGGTTCATCCGTAGGAACCGCGAACAGTATTTTAAGCGTCAAGAGAATTGTAGAAGCAGTAGACGAACCGGTAATTGTAGTAGTGTCCGCATTGGGCGGCATCACAGACCAACTGATAAACACCTCCAAGATGGCAGCGGCCGGCGATGCTTCTTATGAGAATGAGTTCCGTGAGATTGTTTATCGCCATGTGGAAATGATTAAGGAAGTGATTCCTGCCGGAGAGGCGCAAGTTGCATTGCAGCGTCAGGTAGGCGAGTTGCTCAATGAACTGAAAGACATCTTCCAAGGCATTTATCTGATTAAAGACCTTTCGCAGAAGACCTCCGATACGATTGTAAGCTACGGTGAGCGTCTTTCTTCCATCATAGCCGCGCAGCTGACGGGAGCGGAATGGTTCGATTCGCGCAAGTTCATCAAGACAGAAAAGAAACATTCCAAGCATGTGCTGGACACGGAACTGACCAACTCACTGGTACGCGAGACATTCAGCAACCTGCCTCGACGTGTGCTCGTGCCGGGCTTTATCTCTACCGACAAAACAACGGGCGAGGTGACGAACTTGGGCAGAGGCGGTTCCGACTATACAGCCGCCATCATCGCTGCTGCACTGGATGCCGATTGTTTGGAAATATGGACCGATGTGGACGGTTTTATGACAGCCGACCCGCGTGTGATATCCAGAGCATATACCATCAGTGAGCTGACTTATGTAGAAGCTACCGAGCTTTGCAACTTCGGTGCGAAGGTGGTTTACCCGCCGACTATTTATCCGGTTTGCCACAAGAATATACCTATATTAATAAAGAATACGTTCAACCCCGATGGTGCGGGAACGGTTATCAAACAAGAGGTTTCCGATCCGCGCAGCAAGGCCATCAAGGGTATTTCGTCTATCAACGATACAAGTCTGATAACGGTGCAGGGCCTTGGTATGGTAGGTGTTATCGGTGTGAATTACCGCATCTTCAAAGTACTGGCAAAGAACGGCATCAGCGTGTTCCTTGTATCGCAGGCATCTTCGGAGAACTCTACGTCTATCGGTGTGCGCAATGCCGATGCCGACCTGGCTTGCGAAGTGCTGAACGAGGAATTTGCCAAAGAGATCGAGATGGGTGAGATTTCGCCTATCCAGGCCGAAAAAAACCTGGCTACGGTAGCCATCGTAGGCGAGAACATGAAGCATACGCCGGGTATTGCCGGTAAGTTGTTCGGCACGCTGGGACGTAACGGTATCAATGTGATTGCCTGTGCACAGGGTGCTTCGGAGACGAACATCTCGTTTGTAGTAGACAGCAAATCGCTGCGCAAGTCGCTGAATGTAATCCACGACTCCTTCTTCCTGTCAGAGTATCAAGTGCTGAACCTCTTTGTTTGCGGTATCGGTACGGTGGGCGGCAGTCTGATAGAGCAAATACACAGCCAGCGGCAGAAGCTGATGCTGGAAAACGGTTTGCAACTGAACGTAGTGGGCATTGCCGATGCCGACCGGGCAATGTTCAGCCGCGAAGGCTTCGACCTGGGACGTTTCCGCGAAGAACTGAAGGAGAAAGGCAAGGAGAGTTCACTGGAAACACTGCGCAACGAAATCATCGGTATGAATATCTTCAACTCCGTGTTTGTGGATTGTACGGCAAGTGCAGGAGTGGCCTCGCTCTACAAAGACTTGCTGCAGCACAACGTTTCCGTGGTGGCAGCCAACAAGATTGCCGCTTCGTCGGAATACGAGAACTACCGCGAACTGAAGCAGATTGCCCGTCAACGCGGTGTGAAGTATCTGTTTGAGACAAACGTCGGCGCAGGACTTCCCATCATCAACACGATAAACGACCTCATCCATAGCGGTGACAAGATACTGAAGATTGAAGCCGTGCTGAGCGGTACGCTGAACTACATCTTCAATAAGATCAGTGCGGATATTCCTTTCAGCAAGACCATCAAGATGGCGCAGGAAGAACGCTATTCCGAACCCGACCCGCGCATCGACCTCAGCGGTAAGGACGTTATCCGCAAGCTGGTGATTCTGGCACGTGAAGCCGGTTACCGCCTCGAACAGAGTGATGTGGAGAAGAACCTCTTCGTGCCCGATGACTTCTTTGAAGGCTCGCTGGACGACTTCTGGAAGAAAGTGCCGAGCCTCGATGCCGACTTCGAAGCCCGCCGCAAGGTACTGGAGGCCGAGAACAAGCACTGGCGCTTCGTTGCCAAGCTGGAGAACGGCAAGGCATCCGTAGGTTTGCAGGAAGTAGGCGCCAACCACCCGTTCTACGGTCTGGAAGGCAGCAACAACATCATCTTGCTGACTACGGAACGCTATAAAGAATATCCGATGATGATACAAGGCTACGGAGCTGGTGCAGGCGTAACGGCCGCGGGTGTATTTGCGGATATTATGAGTATTGCGAACGTTTAATAAGAAAGAAATGAAACATATTATTATATTGGGTGACGGCATGGCCGACTGGCCTGTGAAAGCCTTGGGCAACAAGACTTTGTTGCAGGCTGCCGACACACCTTGCATGGACAAGCTGGCACGCATGGGACGTGTGGGACGGTTGATGACCGTTGCCGAGGGTTTCCATCCGGGCAGTGAAGTGGCGAATATGTCCGTCATGGGCTATAACTTGCCGAAGGTGTACGAAGGCCGCGGCCCGCTCGAAGCCGCAAGCATCGGTGTGGACTTGCAGCCGGGTGAGATGGCGATGCGTTGCAACATTGTCTGCATCGAAGGCGATCTTATTAAGAACCACTCTGCCGGGCACATCACTACTGAAGAGGCCGATGTATTGATACAATACCTGCAAGAACAATTAGGCGACGAACGTGTGCACTTCTATACCGGTGTACAATACCGCCACCTGCTGGTGATAAAAGGCGGAGACAAACGCATAGACTGCACCCCGCCGCACGATGTTCCGTTGAAACCTTTCCGCCCGTTGCTGGTGAAGCCTGCGGAGGGCACGGAGAACATCACCGTTCCCGAAGGCGGAGCAGACCTTACCCCCAGTCAGACGGCCGACCTGATTAACAGCCTGATTCTTCGTTCGCAAGAACTCTTGAAGAACCATCCCATCAACCTGCAGCGTATCGCCGAAGGCAAAGACCCTGCCAACAGCATCTGGCCCTGGAGCCCCGGTTACCGTCCGCAGATGGAACGCCTCTCCGACAAATTCCCGCAAGTGGAACGCGGTGCCGTGATTTCTGCCGTAGACCTGATTAACGGCATCGGCTACTATGCCGGACTGCGCCGCATCACCGTAGAAGGTGCCACCGGCCTTTACGACACCAACTACGAAAACAAGGTAGCCGCCGCCCTCGATGCCCTGAAGACCGACGATTTCGTCTATCTCCATATCGAAGCCAGCGATGAGGCCGGTCACGAGGGAAACATCCCCTTAAAGATAATGACCATCGAGAACCTGGACAAGCGTGCCGTCGGCCCTATCTATGAAGCAGTGAAAGATTGGGATGAGCCCGTAGCCATCGCCGTGCTTCCCGACCATCCCACCCCCTGCGAACTTCGCACACACACCAACGAACCGATTCCTTTTCTCATCTGGTATCCGGGCATCGAGCCGGACGAGGTGCAGAATTACGACGAAGTATCTGCCTGCAACGGCAGCTACGGACTGATGAAAGAAGACGAATTTATCAATGAATTTATGAAGCATTAGCCCCCATTCATTAACTATCAATTATCAATTATCAATTATCAACTATCAACTATGAACTATTATAGTACCAACAAACAAGCCCCCGAAGCTACCCTTGAAGAAGCCGTAGTGCGCGGACTTGCCGCAGACAAAGGACTTTTCATGCCCTTTACAATCAAACCCTTACCGCAAGAGTTTTACGACAGTATCGATACGCTTTCCTTCCAGGAGATAGCCTATCGCGTGGCAGACGCCTTCTTCGGCGAAGACGTCCCGGCCGACGTGTTGAAACAGATTGTGTACGACACGCTGAACTTCGATGTTCCCCTCGTGCCGGTTACGGAAAACATCTACTCCCTTGAACTGTTCCATGGCCCCACGCTTGCCTTCAAGGATGTAGGCGGCCGCTTCATGGCGCGTCTGCTGGGCTACTTCATCAAGAAGGAAGGCAAGCGGCAGGTCAATGTCCTCGTAGCCACTTCCGGCGATACGGGCAGCGCCGTTGCCAACGGTTTCCTGGGTGTGGAAGGCATTCACGTCTATGTACTCTACCCGAAAGGGAAAGTCAGCGAAATCCAGGAAAAGCAGTTCACCACGCTGGGGCAGAACATCACCGCCCTCGAAGTGGACGGCACGTTCGACGACTGCCAGGCATTGGTAAAGTCCGCTTTCATGGACCGCGAGTTGAACGAGCACCTGCAACTGACCAGTGCCAACTCCATCAACGTGGCCCGCTTCCTGCCGCAAGCGTTCTATTACTTCTATGCATACGCCCAACTGAAACGTGCCGGACGTGCCGATAACGCCGTCGTCTGCGTGCCCAGCGGCAACTTCGGCAACATCACTGCCGGTCTCTTCGGCAAGCGCATGGGGCTGCCCGTGCGTCGTTTCATTGCCGCGAACAACCGCAACGACATCTTCTATCAATACCTGCAGACGGGTGTTTACGCGCCCCGCCCCAGCATCGCCACCATTGCCAATGCCATGGATGTGGGCGATCCCAGCAACTTTGCCCGCGTACTCGACCTTTACGGAGGCAACCATGCCGCCATCTCTGCCGAGATCAGCGGTGCCACCTATACCGACAGTCAGATTGCTGAAACCATGCAGGCCGTCTGGAAGCAAGACCACTACCTGCTCGATCCCCACGGTGCCTGCGGTTTCCGTGCCTTGACCGAAGGTCTGCAACCCGGCGAAACGGGCGTATTCCTGGAAACGGCACATCCGGCAAAGTTCAAGGATACGGTAGAGAAGATTATCGGCGAAGCCGTTGAGATTCCGGCGAAGCTGCAAGCCTTTATGCAGGGCGAGAAGAAGAGCCTGCCGATGTCGAAGGAGTTTGCAGACTTCAAGGGGTATTTGATGAAGGTATAGGAGTATTAGATTCAGGCACGGATTACACGGATTTCGCGGAAAGATTTTTTAGACGCGGATTGAGCGGATCAATCCGCTCAATCCCCTGACAACCTATCTCACAAGGCCCGTCCCGCCTTATAGGACTCAAACAGATAACTCGGGTTTTCGTAATACATACTGCTGTTGTAATTATCCAGACTGTCCGAAATCCAAGAGTTATAGACTTCTATCAGCCCCTCAATGGCAGGTTTGTTCTCCCATTTGCAAACGTCAATAATCAGTCTGTGATAGACTTTTCCTATATCCCAATGGGTGGGAATGCGATATTGGCAGGCAGCCACATTGTCGAATGTTCCTTCCGAAATGCGGTGTTTATTGATTAACTCATGCGTTATCTTGTCTATGTTTTCGCTATGGTAAACATCCGCCAGGTCGTAAATATGTTCCAGTTCTTCTTTGCCGAGAGCATTTACTATCACCTTTCGTTTATTCTTAGTCTGGCGTGCAATGTAGTCTATCAGGCTGCAAACAAAGAAAAGATCATTCTGTTTTTTATCTTCCCGTCCATTCATTTCTTTACCTCCTCACTTCCTTTAAATGTCAGGCATTGTAACGCTTTTGGGGTACAAAAGTTGATCTGATGCGTGGGATATTTGAATTTCGCCAATACCCAGAATTGTTCCCTTGTCAATACTCCGTTTATGTAGTCGGAGATATAGTTGTAAATTTGGTCATCTGCCATTGCGCCGATAACGATATCGTAGTCGTGCGAGGTATTGTGGCGGCAAGCTACAATGAAATCAAGCCATTCTTCTGTCATTTCTTTGAAATGAAGAGTTTTCAGGGAGGAGTTCTCCTGATAATCGTAGATGCTGACTATGGGGGTGGGATAGCGTTTGGACCATCGTTCGGCTTGTTCCTTTATTTCGGTGCAATAGAAGCCGCAGCCAAAGTCCTTGGCGAATTCTCCCTTTATGATTCGGGGAGTTTCTATTGCTTGGTAACCTCCGTGATATATTGTCATAAATTTGGTTGCTATAGGGGCTTTTCAGCCGTTCGTATCCTTGTTAATCTGTTCACAAAGGTAGCTTTTTCTTTCGATAATACGCTAATTTGGAGTAAAGAAACGACCATCCCTGCACGCTGCATTGTGCCTGGATGGTCGTTTCTCTTTTCCCTGACGGGGCTGACGGAGAGAGTGTTATCCCAACGGGTTTTCACTTTGGTCGCCGTCGCTGCCGCCACCGCCTTCACCGGAGCCGCCGCCTTGCTGGCCACCGCCGCCGGAGCCTCCGGGGCGTGCGGCTACTTTGTACTCCTGATAAGCCTTGACGCTGTTGTAGGTGAAGCCTTCTTCCACTACGCCGATGTTCTCGAATGAGAGTCCGTTCTTGATGGACGTCATCAGTTCCTTGCTGGGGGTGAAGATGACTTTGACGTTCTTCATCATGGTGGCGGCGTCGAACTTCGTGACGTCGTCCACGCCCTGGCTGCCGAAGCTGAGGCGGAGGGTGCCGAGTTCGCCCAGGCGGACGCTGTTGCCCTGCTGCAGCTCGTGGGGAATGCCGTCGCACACGAAGTTGAACGACGATTCCAGTTCCGTGGGGGCGGTGGTGGTGTTGCGGGTCACGACCTTGCACACGGCGCGCGTGTTGAGTTGGTTCACTACCGAGGGGATGGCGTACCATTTGCCCGGTTCATCTTTCTTTTGTGGGTTTGTTCTTTTGACAAGTTTAAATTTAGCCATAAGTTTGCTATGAATTAGTTAATAATATTCCCCCTTTCGGGAGAGGGTTATCTTGGGTCTTAATCTGCATGCGGGAGGAGGCAAATCTGCATGCGGGTGCAGATTTTGCTCCTCCCGCATGCGGCAAAATTTCCTCCCGCATGCAGATTTGCCCGGATGCGGGAGGAGATTTTGCTACGTTAGGGAGGCGGGATTGCACCGTGCCGTTACTTCGTTTTCGGGGTGCCCCAGATATCGCTGTGATAGCCGTCTTGTGGGTCAGCGTTGCTGATGTAGGCATCTTCAAAGCAATCCCAGGTGCTCCAAGTCCCATCGTCGGGGGCGTATTTCCAGAGTTCGGGGGCTTTGCCCGGAGAATCTGCCTCACTGCCGACTGATTCAAAACAGCTATCGAAGTTCATTTTTTTGCCTGCGAAGCGTTCTGCCATCTTGCTTTCTTCGCAGAATATCTGCTTGTTCAGCGTTGCTTTTTTGCACTCGTAGAAGCAGTTGGGAAAATTAGTCGCTTCCATATTCTTGTCGAACAGCTTTGTGGGGATACTTTGCAGTGCTGAGCAACCGGAGAAGCAACTGCCGAAATTGGTCGCTTTTGTATTTTTGTCAAACAGCCCTGGGGGTATGCTTTGCAGTGCTGAGCAGGCGTAGAAGCAAATTTCGAAATTAGTCGCTTCCGTGTTTAGGGCAAATAGTCCGCCGGGTATATTTTCCAGTACTGAGCAGCCGTAGAAGCAGTAGCTGAAATCTGTCGCTTTCGTATTATTGGTAAACAGAGCTCCGGACACGCTTTTCAGTGTCGAGCAATCTCGGAAGCAACTTCCGAAATCAGTCACTCCCGTGTTCAGCAAAGGAGTCTCTATGCTTAGGAGCTTTGTACGATTGGTACCGGTATAGCTGTTTCTATACCAGTAGAAGTTCATTTCTGGTATTTGTTGCATGGTTGCGTCCGGTTGGTTGGAGGAAATGGTGATGGTGTATTCACCTGCTTGCTCATAGGTATGCTTGAAGGCATCGGTGCTGCTGAGTCCGGTGCCATGGGGTACGAGGATTTCTTCTCCTCCTTCTTCCCACTTTACCTTGATGCCTGCCGGGGTGGAACCGGAGGTGGGGAAGGGGATGAAAAAGGTTTCGTTGGCTGCATTCGTCTTGATTTTGAAACTCATTACCGCCTGCGTATAGTCTTCGCTTGGAGTTTGCCAATCATTCCCGATGATGGTTGCGGTATATCGATGCCCCTCTTCATACTTTTTGCCCGTTGTAGATTTCAACTTGGCCGTATAGACTTTATCTCCTACGAGCGATACGCTGAAGCTGCCGTTTGCCGGAAGCTCGGCAGGCTCGAAGCTTAGAAAGGCGGTCAGCGTACTCGTTTTGTTGTCGAACGTCACGGCGTCCTGCGCGAAATAGAGGCTCTGAGCTACGCAGTTGCTTGCCGACCATTGCAGTTGCTTCAACTTCCCTACTTTATCAGGAATGCCGCTCAGCTCGAACTTCATGATGCAGTTTTTCATCTGCAGCGTAAAGCCCTTCTCAAGCTCCGTTTCAGTTATACCTTCCGCTCCTAATGTTATGAATTTCTTCAAGTGATCGGTGCTTTTGTCTGCTGTTTGTATCTGCGTAGCGCCGTAAGAGGAGGGAGAGTAATAAATGTCATACGTCGCCGCGTCACTGTAGATCGTTATTTCAAAGTCGGCGGAGGGAGCTCCGTCTTCACCTTCATAAGTATATGTATCGTAATAATACATGTCGCCGTTTCTATCATAGGCCTCTACACGCAGCTGATCCCCCTTCTGCCAGGTCAGTTCCAGTCGGTCGTCATCATAGGCCACCCGGGTTTGTGCATCGTTCTTGTTTCCGGGCATGCTTACGCGCAGGGTTATCGTCTTCGGCTCGTTTCCGTCTTGGCCGTCCTGTGGGTTGTCAGTCCAATCTTCATTGGTGCAGCCTGTGGCTGCTGCCACGAATGCGGCGATGAGCGCCGCACATTTCAGGCAGTTTGAGATCTTCATCATTGCTCTACGGTTAGGATGTCGTTAATCAAATCTTCCAAATCGCTGCTCGAGGCGCTGTTGTAGTTTCGTGTATTGCCGCTCGAGATGCTTCGGGTGGCGGAACCGCCGTCGTACACGGGGTCCATGCTGGCCGCCATCACGCTTCCTTCGTTTTCCACCGCTATCACTTCGATGCAGGGAGCGGTGTACTTCTGTCTTTCTTTCTGTTTCATACGGATAATATGTTTAGAATGTTATACAAATGTTCTGGGGTGGGTATACGAAATCATCCGCAGGGCACGCTATGGGGCGTGCTCTGCGGATGATTCTTGTATTCGGAGCGTACGGCTCCGTATATTGAGAGTGAATAATATTTACATTAACGGGGGGGGGGGGTAAACACCTTCCGGCAGCCTGGGCTGCAGGCTGTGAGGGTATATCGCGTCCGGCGGTGTTGTTCATTGTCCTTGTCCTCTTCTTTATAAAGTACGACAAAGGTAGTTAAATATTCGGAATGTATTCAGCTTTCTTCCGGTTTTTGTGCATTTATTCTTCCCATCTTATAATGATTGTTCCATAGTACCAGCACCTCGATCTGTAGCAGGCTGTGCCGGTAGAAGAGGGTGTAGTCGGGGTGGGGCGTGATGTAGCGTATATTCTCTGTTTCGGTCGGTTGCCCGATGAAAGGGTTCAGGCTGACGCGGTGCAGGGCGCCTTCAAGCAGTTGGAACATCATCTTGCTGTACTGTTTGCTTTGATGCCTTTCCTGGGAAGAAAGCAGAAGTTCCTTCAAGGCTTCCTTCGCCAGGGGCGACCAGGTTACTTTTTTAGCCATGCTTCTACCTCCTTGCTGATGGTTATGTCCTCTTGTCCTTGCCCTTCGTCCAGTTGCCGGCAGGCTGTCCGGATGGCGTGGCGCAGCCGGGTGGAGAAGACGAGGACTTCTTTTTCTTGTTTTGTTTTTGCCATATAGTCAATCTCCTTTGTACTAAAACATTTTAGGACTGTGAATTGTTTGAGCGGAAAAAAGGTAAGTTTATGAAAGATAAGAAACTGGAAGCCAATCTCAGCATGATGGCATCGCGCGTCATGGCAGGACTGAATATGAATGGACTGAAATATCTGCTGCCTTTGTGGATGGGTGCGTTGACGGGTGTCACGGTGCGTTGCATCTTTGCCGCCGTGGCATTCTGGGCGACAGGCTGGTTTGTAAAAGAAGCACCCGCCACGAGGCGGCAACGCGTCGGGCTGTTCTGCCTGGGAGCCTTCGGGCTCTACGGATTCATGTTCTGCTATCTGCTGGGCATCAGCAAGACGACGCCCGTTTCCAGTGCCATCTTCAACTCCATGCAGCCCATCTGGGTATTCCTTATTTCGGTCTTCTTCCTGCACGAGAAGGCAACATTGATGAAAATCATCGGCATCGCTTTGGGCTTTGGCGGTGCGTTGCTGTGCATCCTTACGCAAGGCAGCGACGACCTGGCGCATGACGCATTTACGGGGAACATGCTCTGTATGGTCAGCTCACTGGTTTTTGCCATTTACTTGATTGTGAGCAAGCGGTTGCTGGAAGAGGTTGAAGTCGTGACGATGATGAAGTATATCTTCGGCGGTGCGGCAGTCTCCGGGCTGGTGGTATCGTCCATCGTAGGCTGGGATGCGCCGATGTTTGCGGATGCCTGGCAAGGGGAGTGGCATTGGATGCCGTGGGCGGTGTTGGCGTTCGTTCTTATCTTTCCTACTTACCTCAGCTATTTCCTGGTGCCCATCGGACTGAAGTATCTCAAGACGACGGTGGTGGCGATGTACAGTTATCTGATATTGGTGGTGACGACGGTCGTCTCGCTCTCCTTGGGGCAGGACCGCTTCAGCTGGACGCAGGCTGTTGCTATCGCTATGATCTGCGTGAGCGTGTACTTTGTGGAGGTGGCGGAGAGGAAGAAGTAGATACGCGGATGCGTATCTTATTTAATAATTGATGAATATCAGATACTCCCCTTCTGCCTCAATCGTAAACTCCGTGCCCGTGCATTCGTTGAGCGTACCTTGCCACCAATTGGTGAAGTCGCTGAGAGGATAGGTCAAGCCGTGCCCGTGCAGGCCGTGGGCGGTGAAGTTGATGATGGAGACCTGCTGCCCGGGACGACAAGTAAAGGTGTGGGTACCCCGGCAGGGGATGAAAACACCATAATCTGTATAGGTGCGTACGTCTGCTCCGGCACGCATGTAGTCGATGAGCAGACTGATGTTGCCCAGCGTATGGTCTTCGCGCTTGCCCGTGGCTCCCACAATGGCGATATGGCGCTTGCCTTGCTCCAGCAGATAATTGACAGCTTTGGTCTGATCGTTCGTTTCCTGATCGCTGAGCCGATGTAGGATATGTCCGTACTTCGTCCGGTTCTCTTTACTGAGAGAGTCACCGTCACCGATAATCACGTCGGGTACGTGTCCCCGGCGGATGTATTCGTCGGCGCCGCCGTCACAACAGACTACGTAAGGGGCATCTGTCAAGCATTGCAAAGGCAGAACCGCCGTCGGATAGTCCCCATTGGCGAGGACTACCGCTTCTATTTTTCCATTATTCTTTTCCATTTGAAGTAGCCAAAGATAGCGATTATTGTGTAAAGGGCGTATAGTCCGGCAGTAAAATCGAGCCCTTTGTAGATGTACAGTCCGGCGCTGACGGCATCGACGGCAATCCATGCCCACCATTGTTCCACATATTTGCGGGCCAGCATCCACATGCCGATGATGCTCAAGGCGGTGGTGAAGGAATCCAGCCAGGGGACGTTGCTGTCGGTGAAATTTATCAGTACCCAGGCGATGCCTGCAAGGGCAAGTATAAACACACCTGCAAGCGGCAGCAGATAGCGGTGCGGCACGCGAGTAATGGGGAGTTCATGCTCTTCCGCCTTCTGTCCTTTTGTTCTTCTGTCTTCTCCTTCTTGTATTGTCTTCTTCTGTCGTAGCAACTTCCGGCGCACGAAACTTCCATACTTCCACATTATCCAACCATAGACGGCAGCACCCAGGTAGTAGATGTTGATGCCAAAGTCGGCATACAGCCCTGCATCGTAGTAAACAAAGATGTAGACGGCCGGCATGATGATGCCCGCTATCCACAGATAGATGCTGGCCCGGTATTCCAACCAGAGGTAGAGGAGCCCGACGAGCGTGCCGATGATTTCAAGAGTTTGTTCCATTTAGAAGCTGATTGCTATATGTCCTAATACATTTGTTCCTGCCTGTGCAGCATAACCGGCATCATTATAGCGTACCTTTTCGCCGTTTTCTATCTCATAATAGCTGCCCGCATATCCATTATTCTCATACTCCTCATTGAATAAGTTGTAGATGGTGCAACCCACGGTGACAGACTTCAGTTTGGGCAGCTTGAATGTATACGACAGGTTCAGATTACTAACGAAATAAGCATCCAGCGTACACTCCTCCTGCCGGGCATTGCTCATATACTGCTTGCTGATGTACTGCGATTGCAACGCCGCCTCGAATCCTCTGAACGTATATCCGAAACGGTTGTTCAGGATAAAATCAGGCGAAAAAGCAATAGGCGTATCATCGTGCTTGATAACCCAGGCTTCAGTACCCACTGTTCCGTCTTCGAATAGCGTCTCGGTGAAATCCTGTACCCGGTTCTTGCTCAGCGTAGCATTGATATCCCACTGGAAACCACAAGGCAACTTGATGCCTGCCATCAACTCGATTCCCATGCGGTAGCTGTCCGGCACATTGTTGGCCATCGGTTCACCGATTTCGTTCAGTTCGCCCGTCAGTACCAACTGGTCTTTGTAGTCCATATAATAAAGATTAGCACCTGCGCTCAGCCACGAGTTAGCATAAGTATAACCCAGTTCGTAGTCGAAGAGGCGTTCGGCTTTGGGATGGTTCGTAAAATAGCCGTCGGTATAGTTATTCCGCGTCGGTTCTTTATGCGCCACGCTGAACGAACCGTACAAACGATTGTTGCGGTCTATCTGCCAGGAAAGCCCTGCTTTGGGGTTGAAGAAGTCGAAGTTCTCATCGATGGCCAGCTTCTGCATACCGGGAGTGGTGGCAGTCCAGTCGTACTTGTCATTCGAGCCGTTGATCTTATAATCGATGTGGCGGTATTGCAAATCGAGGTAGGCGCTGAGGCTGCCGAACAGTTCGTAATTCGCTTTCAGGTAGATATTCCCGTCGTTCTTCGTGGCATTGTTTTGGTAATAGTCATGGTCTGGGTCCAGTGTTCCGATGTAGTTCTGTACCCAAAGCACCTTGCCGAAGTGGTCGCCGTCGTACCGGTTCAATCCGCCGCCCAGTGAAGCATTCAGCCGGTCGCCTTTGTAACTCACGGAGAAGATGCCACCACCAAACCAGTTGTCCATCGCCTTTTTGCGGATAAGATCACTTTTCTCTACCAGACTGCCGTTGTGCTCGAAGGGCGCCATTCCGTATTCCACCAGTGAGCGTCCGCCTTTATACTCCTGATAATAGCCGTCGCCTTTGGTGTAGTGTAAGCCGATGTTCAGGTTCCATTGCGAAGTGAAATTATGGTTTAGCAACAGTTGGTAGTTTTTCTGTGTATAGTTATCGGTCTGGTCATCGTAGAAGTGCGGCGTGCCATCATCGGTGGTGTACATAAATCCGCAAGAGTTATATCGCCGTCCGTACAGTTCCATCTCCTCCTTGCTTGCATAGTTCCAGGCGTGGTAAGTCCGTTCCTTGCCGGCAAAGGTGATCAGCTTGATGGAAGTGTTGTCATCATAATATCCGCCTTGCAGATAGTACGAATTCAGCCCTACCGATGCCCGGTCTATATAACCGTCCGTACTGATATTCGAGAGCCTTGCATCGAACGACCAATGTTCGTCTATCAGCCCCGTACCTACCTTTACCGTTTCTTTGTGTGTATTGAAAGAACCGTACGAGCCATTGAATTCGGCATACGGTTTCATTGAGAAATCTCCCGTCTGCATGTTGATGCTTGCCCCGAAAGCGCCTGCACCATTCGTCGATGTACCTGCGCCGCGCTGTATCTGCATATCCTTTACGGACGAGGCAAAGTCAGGCAGATTTACCCAAAACACGGTGTGACTCTCGGCGTCATTGATAGGAACACCATTGGCTGTGACGTTGATGCGCGTACCGTCCGTTCCGCGCACTCGCAGGGTGGTGTAGCCTACGCCGGCACCGGCATCACTTGTGGTGATGGCGCTGGGCGTCATGCTCAGCAGATAAGGCAGGTCCTGCCCGAAATTCTGTTTTTTCAGTTGTTCTTTGCTTACGTTGGTAAATGCTACCGGCGTGTTTGCGGTAGCACGTGTGGATATCACTTCTACTTCTTGCAGGTTTATCACCCGCAGACTGTCCTTTTCGTGCGTCTGCGCATAGACGCCCAGTGCTGCCGCCAGCAGGCAGACTGCTATTGCATGTCTCTTCATTCGCAATAATTCCATTTAGATTAATACAGAAAAGGGGGGACTTTTCTTCTTTTCCCTACGTCGGCACTACCCGAATCAGGTCAATGGGTATGATCTCAGCCCGTCATATTAGGGCACCCCTTAGTTGAAATCAGCGGCAAAAGTAGAGCTTTCTGTTGAAAGAGGCAAACGAAGTGAACGAAAATCAAGAGTAATTTGTTAATTTTGCAGTCAACTAATTTAAAAAACGAATTACATTATGCTATCACCTCTATTACTGGCAGCCCTTGCTGCCCAAACAGCCGAAGACGGCTTCAGTAAAGTGCAAATCCTTATCCAGCAACTGATAGACTGGGGGGTAAGTGCCGGTGGACGACTCATCGGAGCCATTATCATATTTGTGGTCGGACGGTTCTTGATATCTCTTATCAGGAAGCTCTTATCCCGCGTCCTGGCAAAGAGACACATCGATGCCGGTGTCCAGACCTTTGTTAAGAGCCTGGTCAATATTACGCTGACCATCTTATTGATTATTGCCGTTATCGGCAAGCTGGGAGTGGAAACGACTTCATTTGCCGCTTTGTTGGCATCTGCCGGTGTTGCCATCGGTATGGCGTTGTCCGGAAACTTGCAGAACTTCGCGGGTGGACTTATCGTATTGCTCTTCCGTCCCTTTAAAGTAGGCGACTGGATTGAAGGGCAGGGAGTGTCCGGTACGGTACGCGAGATTCAAATCTTCCATACCATTCTTACTACTGCCGACAACAAAGTGATTTACGTCCCTAATGGTGCTTTGAGCAGTGGTACGGTGACTAATTACAGCCGTGAAGATACCCGCCGCGTAGATTGGGTGATCGGTGTGGAATATGGCGAGAATTATGATAAAGTAGAGAGTACTGTGCGTCGTATCATTGCCGACGATAGTCGCATTCTGAATACCCCGGAGCCTTTTGTAGCTCTCCATGCCTTGGATGCCAGCAGTGTGAATGTGGTGATTCGCGTATGGGTGAAGAGCGGAGATTACTGGGGCGTTTATTTCGATATGAACAAGAATATTTACTCCGTATTCAATAAGGAAGGAATAGGCTTCCCCTTCCCGCAGTTGACGGTACATCAGGCGAAAGACTGATAAATAATAAATTAGCGGGCAACCTTAGGCTGCCCGCTAATTTATTATTTATGATTCGTAAACTCCCACTTCCTCTTCTATCTCTTCGCAAACATCTTGCTTCAGATTCAGCAGGCGATTGATTTCCCTTCGTTTCTCCAAGTCCGTGAAGTAGCTTTCTACTACCGCATAAAGATCGAACCCGGTTGTGGAACCTGCTGCCAGATCGAGTGACTCTACCATTTTCTCTACTGCCTGATGAATGCGTTTCTTGCTAATGAAATGCAACTCATTACTATGAATTAAACTCTTTTCCATAATACTTGCTGTTTTGGTTATTTGTAGATATAACATTCCATCGAGCAGGTTAGTTCAAACAGAGTAGGAGGATGCCGGGATTCACGGCATGTTTTACAGCATTACATTTAGCCTTCTTAGATAGATTTGTGTACGAACTGTCCGTCAATCCAGATAGTAGCATGTTTCCCCTGGAACTTCAGCAGAACATAATTTGGATCCGTAGGGCCTTCGGTAAAGTGTTCGATGAACCAATCTTGCCACATCTCCTTCTTGGTGGCTTCGTCTTCAATCACCTCCACCTCTCCTGTAAGTGCAACGCTGTTGCCGTTTTCCTGAAAGCACAAGCCGGCTTTCGGGTTTGCGATGAAATCTTTCGTCTTCAAAGAATCTTTCCCGGTGGACATCCATACGGTTGAGGCCCCTTCCGACTTAATCTTGCTCATGGGCACGGGGCGGGGATAGCCCTCTTTGTTGATGGAGGTGATTATTACTACTTCGCACCTTTCCAGGATTTCTGTTGCTTTTTCAATAAGTGTTGCCATTATTACTATAGTTTATATATTCGTGGTAAATATAAGAATAATCTTTTAGGGGAACCAAGATGATTTTAACTATTTCATTCTTTAAATAAAGAAGCAACCTCCAAATTGAAGATTGCTTCTTACTAAATAGTAAACCGATGATACTTACTCTATAGTTACCGCCGTACCGCAGGCAGTCACCATCAGCATACTGCCGCTTCCTCCTACTGTTTCGTAGTCAAGGTCAACGCCAATTACTGCATTGGCTCCCAGCATCAGAGCTTGTTCCTGCATCTCGCGCAATGCTGTATCTTTGGCTTCGCGAAGCACTTCTTCGTAGGAGCCGCTTCGTCCGCCTACTACATCACGGATGCTGGCGAAGAAATCACGAAACACGTTGGCACCGATAATTGTTTCACCGGAAACAATGCCATAATAACGGGTGATACGTCCACCCTCAATAGTCGGGGTTGTTGTTACTAACATAATCTTATTTCTCGTTTTAAAGTTATTTGCATACTATTAGACGCAGGGAGAGGGCGAAAAGTTGCAATCTTAAAAATATATCTTATAACTGATATTACTATACTTTGACCGTTTCTATTTCTGTTCCTCTTTTGTTCTATTTCTCTTATCTATCTTACCTTCTCCCTATTTCCTTCTTGTCTATAGAGTGGGAAGATACAAGAACCAGGTAAGACTCGGGTAGGAACCGGGTAGGAAGGAGGTAGGAGTCGGGGCTAATTGTTCTTTTTGTCGTTTTGGAGGAGGTGAACAATCTATTTTTGGTGTGTTGGGGAGCGGAAATCTTTTTGAAATATTAACCATGTATTTCCTCGTATCAAAAAGGGCTACACCATTTGCCCAAAAGGGTGTAGCCATAATCACCAAAGGGTGTAGCCATCCGGGGCAAAGGGTGTAGCCTTTTTTGAGAAGCGTTTTAGGTACCTTAGAATAGAATACCGAATCTCACTGAAAGGGTGTTGTGAGTAAGCTTTTCCTTGAACTCTGCTATATAATAATCATTCTTGTATTTTTTCAATCGTTCCAGTTTCTGCATCTCGTATCCCAATCCTAATAATAGCTTGATATTGCCATGAATTGCGTATTGCACGCCTATTGAAGGGGTCAAGAGGAATCCTCCATTAGCCTCCTTAGTAGGAGCAAAAGCATATCCTGCACCACATAGCAGGTAGGGAACGAATTTCCTCGGAGCAGTGAGCAGAAACTTTGCATCTACAAAGGCCGGAATCAAAGCTTCTTCGTAGACTAAAAGTCCGGTTCCTGCACCGATAGCGAAGCGTTCTGTCAGTTTGTGATGTACCGATATCTGCCACGAGAAAGGGGTAGAAGAGGGTTCACTCATCGGAATACCGGTCCCGATGGTGGTGGTATAGGTGATAGGGTTCTTATTCTGTCCTTTTATTGCTACTGCAACCAAGGCAAACATTGATAGAAAGATAAATTTCTTCATTGTATATAGATCGTTATATGTTTTACAATATGGAGAGCCGTTGTCAATGTGGAAGTATCAGCTTCTATATCGCCGGAACTTCCATCGGGACTGCTGTGTCCTGCCAGAACGGCTTCGAAAAACTTCTTGCCAGACAGTAAGTCTACATCTGCGGAATAGACAACGGCGGGCTGCCCACTACCTTCTTTCCCGCCGGAATAGTTGGGAGTACCTTTTGTGGCAGATTTGGGATAATGGTCGTTGAAGTCAGTAGAATGGTTGATTTCAATCTTGACTCTGAACTGTCTCAATTTGTCAGTCAGATGCAGCCTTACGTCGAAGTTGCCGCGGGGAGTTGCTCCTGATATACCATCTGTCAGCGGATGGTCTTTGGTGGGCAGATAGAGTCCGTCTTCGTATTGTACTCCGCGCGAGTAACACCAATGTGGCAGAGCCTCTTTCCGGCGGTTGCCTCCTGCGCTTTGCCACGATTGGGTTGCTATCTTGTGGCTGGCATAGATAGTAAATAAGTATTTGCCTTGCATATCTTCTACCCAAATGGCTATTTGCGGAGGGTTCTTCTTCTTGATTCCCAGGAATAACGGGAAATCGTGCAACCATTCTTCACCTTGTTCAATACACACTTTTAGATCTCCGCTTTCGTACTTTATCAGTTCCTCTTGGCAGGCACAAAAGGACAAGAGTGATAAATAAATCCATACCATAATCATTTTCTTCATCTTAATATATTTATTTGTTAGTATATCCATTATTATTGTTACCGGGTGGGAACATCGCGTGCACAAGTCATCCTGTTGCCATAAATGAGTTTTGATGATACTATGCCGGGAAGGCTTTATCGATGAGGTGGTCTATTCCACAGATTATTTGTTCCCAACCCGAATTGTCGTTCAGAGGAATGCCATTGTAGACGGGGCAGAAGTCCTCCAGCATCACGAGATAGGTGATGGAGGCTGTTACAATGGATGCCATTGCAGCAAGTTCTTTTTGCGGATAACCGGTGAGGTCGCTAACTTTTTCTATGAGTTGAAGACCAGCATTCTCCCGCTGCTGCCTTAGCTTTACGATCATTTCATTGTCCGAAGAGAGCTCCCACCTGTAAAGCCTTCTTAGGGTAGGGTTGCTGCGTAGCTGTTCTATTTGCTCCCGGAACATCTTTCTTAGAAAGGCGGGCAGTTGGCTGCGATCAGGAATTTCCTGGGGGAGGTTAATCCAGAAGTCATGTTGACGTATATATGCCGCCATCAATCCTTCTACAGAACCGAAATAGCGATATACCAATATCTTGGAAACACCGGACTGTGCAGCAACAGCATTGATGCCTATCTTCTCAAAACCATTATCGTTTATCATCTGTCCGATGGTGCCTAATAAACGCTTTTCGGTTGCCTCTCTGTCTCTTTCGGTGGTGATGCTTTTTGCCTTCATATTGTTTAATGTTACTGATCGGAAACAAAGATATGTTACTGATTGGAAACATGCAAGGAAAAACAAGAAAATTTATTCTTTTCTTGATATTCAGCTTTTTACTTGTGCGGTATTCTCGATTTTATTTATAACTTTGCTATTGGAACTAAATTTTATCTCCGTAAAGTTTACGGCTGTAAAGTTTGTAATGATAACATTATATGCAAAAAGACCGAATATGAAATTTTATAATAGAGAAAAAGAGTTGGCATCATTGGAGAAGGTCCGTCAAGTATCTTTTTCGGTACATTCTCAAATGACGGTACTTACCGGACGGAGGCGTATCGGTAAAACCAGCCTTATTTTTAAGAGCTGTGAAGGTTTCCCTACGGTGTATTTGTTCGTTAGTCGAAGCAATGAAACGGATCTCTGCTTGAGGTTCACTTTGGAAATTCGGCAGGCGCTGGATATTTATGTACCGGAACTTACTAATTTTGCAGAAATGTTCCGCTTCTTGATGGACTTAGGAACACGTATGAAATATAATTTGATTATAGACGAGTTTCAGGAGTTCTACTATATTAATCAGGAAATCTATAGTCTGATGCAGGATACATGGGATCGTCTGAGAAAACAGAGTCATGTCAATTTGATTGTAAGCGGTTCGGTCTATACGCTGATGAATGAGATTTTCAGAGATTCTAAAGAACCGCTGTATGGCCGGGCAGACAGTATCATGAAATTGGCTCCTTTTACTACCGATGTATTGAAGGAAATTATAGCAGATCATAAACCGAACTATACCAAAGATGACTTACTGGCACTCTATACGTTTACCGGCGGTGTTCCTAAATACATCGAGCAGTTTATGGATAACGGATGTACGAGTATGGAGAGCATGGTTGACTTTATGTTGCAACCGGACTCGTCATTCCTGACAGAAGGACAAGCCTTGTTGATACAAGAGTTTGGGAAAAAGTATGGAAATTATTTCTCTATTCTATCCGCTATCTCCAATGGCAAGAATACTTTGCCGGAGATGGAGGCTGTTATGGGGGGGATCAGTTTGGGAGGACAGCTGAAGAGGCTGGAAGAAGATTATGACTTAGTAAAGAAGAAGCGGCCTATACTTTCGAAAGAAAATTCGCAAACCGTCCGTTATGAAGTCTCGGATATGTTTTTACGTTTTTGGTTCCGGTATTTCATAAAGTATCAGAACTATATAGAAATCCAGAACTTTGAGCGGCTGGCAGATATCATTAAAAAGGATTACTCCACTTTCTCCGGTTTGGCATTGGAAATGTATTTCCGCCAACAGATGATGGAGAGTAAGGAGTTCTCGGAAATAGGTTCCTGGTGGCAAGGTAAAAACAGTAAGGACCAGGACGAAATAGATATTGTGGGATTGTATGCTGAAGAGAAACGGGCATTGGTGGCGGAGGTGAAAAGGCAATCCCGGAATTTCAAACCGGATTTGTTTGCTCTTAAAGTAGAAGCATTGCAGAAGAAGATATTGTTTAAGTATGAGATAGAGAGCCGGCTTTTTTCCATGGAAGATATGTAATATATAAGATTATCAGATTATTTACTCCCTTCCATTAAGCGCCTTATATTGATTGAGATAACATCTCCGTCCCTTACTTTATACTTCTGAAGTGAGCCGCTTGTTGGAATGGAAATAATGTCTTGTTCAAGTACCTGCTTGATTTGTCTGGAAGAAAGCGAGAAGAACTTTCTGAGCAGCAAAGGCAGTTTGATACTGAATTCAAAGTTACATTTTATCCGGATGCTGATGAATTCATCCGTCATTGTCAGTAGTTCTTCCGGGGAGGTGCTGCTGACGATTTCATAATCAACACTGTTAAAGTCGAATGTTGCGTTGTTCTGCCTTTCCAGTTCTGAAGAGAAGGCGTACTTCCAGGCTGTTTCCGTATCATTTACGGAGAAACTGTGGAATAGAGCTTTGTCTATTAAGTCTGTCCTCTTTCGTGACAATAGGGTGAGATTGCACGTGTTGTCGCATTGCACGCATCTGTAGATTAGCCATACGTCAATACTCTTTTTCTGTGCATTCATCCTGAACTTGTCGCTGCAATAGAATCTGTCACTATCGCAATGGCTGCATTTCTTTTTTAATAAAGGCGTGTTCTTGACCTTTATTTCCCATGTGATTATTGTGCCCATCGAATTAATATTTTTCTTTGTTTTTAAGTTTTCTGCAAAGTTGGATATTAGCGAATTGGCTTTTTCACAAGATGTCACAAGGTGCGGTATGATTTATTTGTCCAGTTCATCCATCATCTTAATTATTTTCTCTTTCAGCTTGTCAAGGAATTGAGTTCTGTTCTTCTTTCTGTTCCTGATTTCCAGGAATATTCTGTAAAAATCACCAATCTCGATATTGAAAAGAAGTTCGCAGCAGAAAGCGATGTCTTTTAAACTGCTGTCCCCGTTGTTGAGGCACTTGCCTGCATAGAGTGCATAGATAAATTCTACCAGTGCAACTTTGCTCTCCGTCCACTGCAATTGTTTCTCTTCTATGATGGCGGCAAGCTTGAAATGCAGTTTATCGGACAGTGCATCTATTTCTTTGGATAGATATTGGGCTAAATGCTTATCTGCCAGTATTTCGGCAACACTGGAATCGTGCATTGTGGAGAAAGAAATGTCTTTGTTCAGGAAGTTACATTGGGCATCGGAGTAAATATCATAATGCCCTCTTCTGAAATAGAGCGTATCAAGATCTGTTTGTCCTGTTTGGTAATAGCTGTAAAAACTATTATCAAGAGGTTTCCTTTTCAGCGTTTCGTATTCTGCTTTAAGATACCTGAACTGAGCTGTTAGAGACTGCTCGGCGCGATGCTTTTCAATCCGGTATAAATGGATATAGAATGCCAATAGACTGAATACTTGTGGTTTCCAGACTTTAAAGAAAAGAATCTCTTCCTGTGGACTTTCAAATTGATAGTCCGCGGTTTTCTGTTTCAGCAGAGTGAGCGAAGATTGTATGAAAGCAATGGTCTGCTTTATTTTATCGAGCGTATCAATCTGTAGTTGCTCAATTCTTTGGATTTCTATATCTATGCTTTGCTTAATGTCTTTTACGAAATTTTCCATTTGCATTTAGGCCACCAAATCCTCCAACGGCATAATAGGTCCGTTGAAGTGCTTGAATAGCAGATGACAATTGCCTGCCAGGGCAATGTGATTAATAGTAGAAATGATAAAATGAAAAACCTGTTCAAGTAGAATAACTCAAACGAAAGAAATTAGCCTGCGGTCTATGAGGCTAATATTAAGCTAAAACAAATTTAAGAATTGTACCCAAAATATTCTTGTTTATGGATTTGCAGGCAAATATAGCTGTTTTACGGTGAACAAAAAATTAATTTATGGTAATTCCGGGGTTTTCTTGAACCTCAGGTGAGTGTTATTTGTTCTTTCATGTTACAAATGTGCAGCACTTCTAATGTAATTAAAAGTAAGATGATAAATCCTATTAAAATGTAAGCCATAATGTTTTCCTGAAATTTTGTAGTGTTAGAATTGTGTCCTCCTATCCTCTTGTCCTACCTCTTTGTTTGGTTTGATAGCTTAATGTGTGTGTAAAATATAATTGTGAATACGAACTTTATGCTTGGTGAAAGATATCTAAAACGGATTGTTTAAAATCGTATAGATATTGCATGAGCTATGAAGTGGACTTATGTTATGAATACTTCTATAAATATCCGATTATTTGGGGCTTAGAAGATTATATGTCGAAGAGAGAATTGTTTTCTGTTTATAAAATAAATGTATATATTTGTATGATATGGAATGTTTCTCAGTGGATTTTCAGTAGCATTTTTATTTTAATTACTGCTATTGGTCAAATATTAATTAAATATTAGTTGAGTATGAAATATACTGATTCCGAACAAGAACGAGTAAATATGGAGCTGGAACAGTACCGGACACGGCTTGAACAGATGGTCGAAGAGAAATCAAAAGACTTGATAGCTATCCAGGAAGATTTGGAGGCAACCAACCGGCGACAGGCATTGTTCATCAAAGTGCTGCAAATACTGCAACTGGAGGCAGATATACCTAAAGCCATGAATATGGCACTTGCCGAGATTGGCCGTTATACCGGTGTAGACCGCTTGGCGACTTGGGAGAACCATCTTGATGGGGTTACGTACGGTTGCACCTATGAATGGTGTAACGATGGCAGCGAGCCTGCCATAGATTATCTGCGGAGCATGACCATTGAAGCAGGTAAACCATGGTTCGATATGCTTGCAAAAGATAATCTTATTTGTACGTCTGATATCTATTCGCTTGATCCCTTTATCACGCAAATGCTGGAAGTGCAGGGCGTAAAAGCCATTGCTGTCTTTCCGCTGTCGCAACTGGGCGTTCATTTCGGTTTTCTTTCATTCAACTTCTGCTGGAACAAGCAATGGGATGAGAAAGATATAGAACTAATGAGCCAAATCTCGCAAATTGTATCTACCGCTACAAAGCGCTGGCAGGTCGAGACTTCCCTGCATCAGTCGCAGCGGACTATGCAGAAGGTATTGGACAATATCAATACGAATATTTTCGTTAGTGATTACGATACACAGAAAGTGCTTTTTGCAAACAAGCCTTTCAGGGAAGCTGCCGGAGAAGTTCCGGAAGATGCAGAATGCTGGAAAATGCTGAATGCAGGGTTGGATGGTGTGTGCGAGCATTGTCCAAAAGCACTGCTGCTCGATGCTGAACGCCGACCTACGGGAGTTCAATTCTGGGAAGACTATAATCCTTCTACCGATCGTTGGTACACCATTCAGAGCACGGCGCTGGAATGGCTTGACGGGCGGTGGGCTATTATGGAGTTGGCTACCGACATCACTACCCGCAAACAGGTAGAATTGGAACTGATTCAAGCCAAAGAGAAGGCTGAAGAATCGGATATGCTCAAGTCGGCATTCCTGGCTAACATGAGTCATGAAATCCGTACTCCTCTAAATGCTATCGTAGGTTTCTCGAGCTTGCTGGCCGAGACTGAAGAAGTGGAGGAACGCCAGGCATATATGTCTATAGTGCAGGAGAACAACGAATTGCTGCTCAAACTTATTTCCGATATTCTGGATATCTCCAAAATAGAGGCCGGCACGATAGAGTTTAATAAAGCGTTGGTAGACGTACACCAGCTTTGTAGGGAAGTGATTACTTCTTTCTCGCACAAGGCCGGCGACGGGGCGGTAGAACTGCGTTTTGACGAAAGTTCACCGCAGATAGTGATTGATGGTGACAAGAACCGGATTACGCAGGTGATCTCTAACTTCATCACCAATGCCTTTAAGTTTACTACCCAAGGGTCGATTACCCTTTCTTACACTTTGGAGGGTGGCAATCAGGTGTGCTTTAGTGTGACGGACACCGGTAAAGGCATCCCTGCAGAGAAGCAGGATGAAATCTTTAATCGTTTCGCAAAACTCGATTCGTTTGTGCAAGGTGCAGGTCTCGGGCTGTCGATATGCCAAAATCTGGTTGAGCGGATGGGTGGAAAGATTGGAGTGGAATCTCGCGAGGGAGAAGGCGCACGCTTCTGGTTCACACATCCATATACGCCGGAGGATCAGGCTATATCGGAAGCGGGAATGGATGATGCGTCTGTTGCTTCAATTTTAAAGACCACTCCCAAGAACTATAAACCCTTGATTTTGGTGGCCGAGGATATAGACAGCAACTACTTGCTGATTGAGGCGCTGCTCAAAAAAGATTATCGTCTGCTGAGAGCACACAATGGTGAAGAAGCTATCGAGTTACTTGATGCTCAAACTCCGGACCTTGTATTTATGGATATGAAGATGCCGGGCATGACCGGGATAGAGGTAACCAAGATATTGAGAGAAAAAGGCGTTCAGATTCCCATTGTTGCACTTACGGCATTCGCTTACGACGACGACAGGAAATTGGCCTTGGACGCCGGTTGTAACGACTTTCTGACTAAGCCTATATCTCCGCCAGAATTGCGCAGGATGGTCAGTAAATGGACGACTCGTTGATATTTTGCCATGTAAATCAGAGCGAAGCGAAGAATTTACTTCCTGTTATGTGAAGGGGAGAGATTCTTCGCTTCGCTACTGATAGCAGACTGAGCTGCTTTGGAACGAACTTCTTATTCGGCTGCAAGTAATTCGTTCATATTGCCTTTTCTTATATACGGCAGGCAGGAACGTATCTTGTCAACAGGCCAATCCCACCATTTCAGTATGAGCAACTGTTCTATCACATCCTGGTCAAAGCGTTTCCGGATTTCCTTGGCGGGAGTACCACCTACGATTGTATAAGGTGGAACGTCTTTGGTTACAACTGCACGTGCGGCAATAATTGCCCCGTCTCCGATATGAACTCCTGCCATAATCACGGCTTCATAACCAATCCAGACATCATTGCCTATTATAATGTCTCCTTTGTTATCCCATGCGGAGGTGACATCTGCTTTATCGAGCCCCCAATCTTCATAAAATAGAGGAAAGGTGTAGGTAGATAGGGATTTTAATGTGTGGTTGGCGCAGTTGAAAAGGAATTTTGTGCCACAGGCGATGGAACAAAATTTGCCTATCACTAATCTTTCCCGATGGATGGGATAATGATAAAGCACATTGTTCTTTTCAAAAAACAAAGGGTCGGCAACAAAATCATTGTAAATGGTATAGTCGCCAATCTCTATTTGGGGATCTTTCACTACGGTATTAAGATATACCGTTTGTTTGTCTGCGCTACGCGGATATATTTTGGTCATCATAACTTCTTCTGTTTTAATAATGTTTTCTTTTTAGATAAATGATAGATTGTACAGCCAAGAGAATCACGAAAAGGTACTCTGCAGTTAAGTAGACTGCCAGAGGGGCTTGTGTGTAGTAACTCAGCCAGTAGAGATAAATCAAATACGCCACTGTCGTTGTAACTTGAAAGAGAAATGTGGCTTTTGTTTTTCCTGTCCCTCCAACGGCATTGAGATAGACGTAGCCGGGCAAAGCAAAAGTGTAATTCAGCAACATCACGACGAAAGGAGCGAAGGCTGACTGTATCAGCAGCTCATTATCGGTATAAAATCCTATAATCTGCCTGTTGCCACATAAAGCAACTCCCACCAATGGGAGGCCTATGGCATAACCTAATTTTAGAATCTTTCGGCAGATGGGAAAAAGAAGTTCCCTTTTGCCTGCTCCAATCGCATTGCTTACCAATGACCCGGTAGTAACGGCAAAGGAGTTGGCTATTACAAAAAAGATGGCTGACACGCTTCGGGTAATATTAGAAATCGCTAATTCTGTTTTGCCCAAATGTTCAATAGCCACGAAAAACAAGAACCATGGGGCTACACTGATAAAGGCATGAAACATACTCCATACCGATAGGCTTAGCACTCCTGCAAGTAGCTTTCCATCATAGACTGGTCTCATTCCATATTTTGCTCTATCTATTTTTCTCCACATGTAGATGCCAAGCGCGATAAATGATCCCATTTCTGCTAATGATGAAGCGATTGCTGCTCCCGAAATACCTGATTTCAGAATGAATATCAAGAAATAATTTAGAGGGATGTTGATTATTACCGCGACAGCCGTAGCCCACGATAAAGCTTTGGTATGTGTTATTCCTACCAGGAAAGCCCGAATGGCTAAAAATGGAAAAGAGAATAACAATCCAAAACTACGCCAATCTAAGTACTGGATAGTAGCTCGATAAATATCAGGTGAAGTAATTAGCCGTTTCAGTATGAAAGGCGAAACTCCCTGGATGAGAAAACAAAGGAAGAGGGCTAATCCTGTTAAAAAGAATAATCCTTGAAAGAAAGTTCTTCCTGTCTCCTTGTAGTTCTGTTCTCCGTTCCTCCGGGCAACCATCACTTGCAAGCCGATACAAAATCCAAAGCCGAGCATATAGATTGCCAGATAATAGATTCCGGCAATAGCGGATGCTCCTAACTCGATCTCTCCAACGTGGCCTAAAAAGACGGCATCCGTTATATTGATCAGTTGTTCCATTAAAATGCTCATCATCACCGGAAAGTTGATGAGCCATATTTGTTTATAGGTATAATTCATTGCTCAACTATTAAAATAGCACGATAGAGCAGACTGCATTTCGCTGAGTCTGCAACTTCGCAAATTCATAAATAAAAGGATATAAAATCTCTGTGGCAAATAATTGATTATTTGCCGGATAGCTGAATAGCTTGATTGAGTGGGCTATTCGTTGAGCGTAGCTATATACAGAGTTTCATAAGAGGTGAATGCTTTTTGGTTAATGGATCACATCGCAAAAGTATGAAAAATATCCCGCAAAATAATGCCTTTCGGATTTTTACTAAAATTCCGACTGATATTTACTAAAAATCATCTGAATTTTTAGTAAAAATTTCCAGCCTCCTCAGAATGCCTTCTGGTAGGGGATTGCGAATATGTGATACGAAAGAGACATTATTTTGTACGTTGGCGAGGAAAAAAGAACTCCCTGATAATCGAAATTATCAGGGAGTTTCTTTGGTGAACCGCTTGGGGCTCGAACCCAAGACCCCAACATTAAAAGTGTTGTGCTCTACCTGCTGAGCTAGCGATTCAGACCTTGTTTTGCTGTTAAGCGGGTGCAAAGATAGGTACTTTTGTTGAAAATGCAAGGGAATGGGAAGAAAAAGTTTGTATTATTTCTCTCCTTTTGCGCCTTCTTCTTGATTATCAGTAGCTTCTAATTTGTGGATATTTTCTCGATTGATTATAAAACGTTGATAGTAGGAGAGCATAAGGGTGGTAAGCGGGAGTGCAATGATCATACCCAACATGCCCATTAACGATCCCCAGATTGATAGAGATAATAGGATAATAGCAGGATTCAGCCCGGTAATCTTTCCCATGACGCGAGGTACGATGAGGCCATCTTGAATGGCTTGCACTATCGCAAATACGGCAGTAGCTGAAGCGATGATAATCCAAAAATTCTGTCCGGTATCTGCAGCTTTCAGAATTGCAAGTATAATGGTAGGGATGAAACCGATAATCTGAAGATAGGGTACTAAGTTCAGAGCACCAATGAACAGCCCCAAGCCGATGGCAAGAGGGAAATCTATAATCAGAAAGCCGATGCTGAACAGAATGCCTACACATAAGGCTACAAATGCTTGTCCGCGGAAATATCTGTTCATGCCATCTTTCACGTCATTCATCACACCAACGACAAGAGGGCGATATTTCTGTGGGACAAGATGAGTCCATCCCTCGGAAATACTTTCATAATCCAACAATATAAAGACGATATATAGAAGGATAATGAAGAATGCGAAGAAACTGAATAAGAAATTGACAGATTCCGATAGTATCGACCAAAGCCGTGGAACAGTATCTTTGATTGCATCCAGCAGATTCTTCTCGCTGAACAGCTGGGTGATGAACTGCATATCTATATTCTCACGTAGGAATTCTGATAGCGTCTTGGGGACATTACTGTCACTGGCTCCATTAGAGAAGTATTCTATCAGTAAGTCCTTTACCCGGGCAAACTCCTGAATCATAGGAGGCACAAGCAAATAAAATGCAACTGCACCGACTAATACAAGTGTAAGCAATGCACAGAATATGGAAATAATCCGGTTCCTGAACTTTAGCTTATATTGGAAAAAGGCGACCAGAGGATAAATTAAATAAGCGATGAGCCAAGCTATGAAAAACGGTAGCAGCACACTGCTCAAACGCTTGAGGAGCATCAGAATGCCGATGATGATAACGCCAAGTATGACGCCACGGATAAAACTGTCGAATGTGATTTTTTTACGCTCCATAAGATTCTGTTTAGGGTGATTGCTTAATCGCTGCTGGTTTGCCTGTCTGCCTGGGTGGCCTGCAGGTAGCATTCCCTGCATAATGGTTCATATTCTGCCGTTTCTCCTAGCAATACCTGCTTTTCGTTCTTGACAGTGCGGTGAGAGAAGGATGCCAATTGCCCGCATTTCACGCAAATGGCATGCACTTTGGATACTTCGTCGGCAATGGCGCATAATCCCGGCATGGGACCGAATGGAGTACCGCGAAAGTCCATATCCAGTCCGGCAACAATAACGCGTATCCCATTATTGGCCAACTGGTTGCATACATCAATCAGACCGCCGTCAAAGAATTGGGCTTCGTCGATGCCTACTACATCTATTTCCGAAGTAAACAACAGGATACTTGCTGAAGAGTCTATCGGAGTCGATGCTATAGTATGGCTGTCATGCGACACTACATCTGCTTCTGAATAGCGGGTATCTATGGCAGGCTTGAAAATTTCTACACGCTGTTTGGCAAATTTCGCACGTTTCAGCCGGCGTATCAATTCTTCCGTCTTGCCGGAGAACATTGAGCCGCAAATAACTTCAATTCTTCCTCTACGTTTGGTTTCTTGTATGTGATCTTCCGAGAATAATACCATGTTTTTAAGTGTTATATTTAAGCGCAAAAGTAATACTTTTGTTTGCTTTCCGATATTTTTTCATTATTTATTTCTACATTTGTGGCATTAATGCGGACTGTGTAAAGGATATGCAAACATTATTGAACGACATAGAACTGGACATTCAGGAATTGAAATGTTTAATGCAAGCTATCTCGAGTGATGCCAACCCGGCATTGCGGGTAGTGATAAAACGAAATATTCAGCAGATGAAGGCACGCCTCGATGCACTGCAAGCCTTGCTGGATGAGGCTCCTGCAGGGCAAGAGAATCCGGTAGAACCGGCTATAGATAAGAATGTGCCGGAGGAACCGACAGACAGTCCTGCCGAATCGGTTCAACCTATTGTGACTCCGGTTTCTCCTATTTTAGCAGAACGTATCAAACCTGCTACCGATTTGCGCCATGCCATTAGTTTAAATGATTCATTCCGTTTTACCCGTGAACTCTTTGAGGGTAATGCTGTCCGGATGAATGAGGTGGTACGTCGGTTGGGTGAAGCTTCTTCTTTGGACAAAGCTATGGATCTTTTCGTCTCGGAAGTGCACCCGGACGAAGAGAATGAAACTGCAGCCGATTTCGTAGAACTCCTCAAGAAATATTTCAGCTAAATCATCTATCAATATGGGAAAACTTTATGTAGTGCCTACGCCGGTAGGAAATTTGGAGGATATGACCTTCCGTGCCATCAGAATCCTAAAAGAAGCTGATCTGGTACTTGCTGAAGATACACGCACTTCCGGAATATTGCTGAAACATTTTGAAATAAAGAATGCAATGCAGTCTCACCATAAATTTAATGAACATAAAACGGTGGAAAGCGTTGTTAATAGAATAAAAGGGGGCGAAACGGTCGCTTTAATTTCGGATGCCGGTACCCCCGGAATATCAGACCCTGGGTTTCTGGTGGTACGAGAATGTGTACGCAACGGCATCGAGGTGCAATGCCTGCCGGGAGCTACAGCTTTTGTACCGGCGCTGGTGGCTTCGGGATTGCCAAACGAGAAGTTCTGCTTCGAGGGCTTTCTTCCACAGAAGAAGGGACGCATGACGCGTTTGAAAGCATTGGCAGAAGAATATCGTACGATGGTATTTTATGAATCTCCTCACAGGCTGGTAAAAGCTTTGACGCAATTTGCCGAACACTTCGGTGCGGAACGTCAGGCATCCGTTTCGAGGGAGATTTCCAAGATACACGAGGAAACCGTACGCGGAACCCTCACAGAACTGATAGAGCATTTCACAGCCAACGAACCGCGCGGTGAAATTGTGATTGTAGTAGCAGGAATAGACGATTAAATAACTTCATTAACAAAACGTAAAACAAAAGCGTATGAAAAAGTTAGCAGTTTTAATTGTGTGCGCAGCCGTAATGGCTTCGTGTGACAGCTTCTCTGGTGGTAACAAAGACCAGCTGAAAGCCGAAAATGATTCTCTTTTGATGGAATTGACCCAGCGTAATGCAGAACTGGATGAAATGATGGGTACTTTCAATGATATTTCGGAGGGATTCCGCCAAATCAATGCAGCCGAGAGCCGCGTAGATTTACAACGTGGCGCTGTGGCCGAGGGCTCTATGAATGCCAAGCAACAGATAGCCTCGGATATTGAATTTATCCGCAAGCAGATGGAAGAAAACAAAGAACAGATTGCCAAATTGCAATCCATGCTGAAGAGTAGCAAGACCAATTCGGCTCAGTTGAAGAAAGCTGTGGAATCTCTGACTCAAGAACTGGTTGCAAAGACTCAACGCATTGAGGAGTTGCAGGCTGAACTGGCTTCCAGAAACATCCGTATTCAAGAACTGGATGCAGCAGTTACCGGCTTGTCTGCAGATAAAGAAATGCTGTCTGCTGAAAATGACGCTAAAGCCAAGACTGTTGCCGAACAAGACAAAGCGCTTAATACGGCTTGGTTTGTATTCGGAACGAAGAAAGAGCTGAAAGACCAGAAAATTCTGACCGGTTCGGGACTCTTTAAGAAAGGCGATGTGCTGAAAGATGGTGATATCAACAAGGACTACTTCACACAAGTGGATATCCGTACCACCAAAGAAATCAAGTTGTATTCTAAAGATGCTGATATCCTGACTACTCATCCGGCCGGTTCTTATGCTTTGGAGAAAGATGACAAAGGACAGCTCACTTTGAAGATTACAAATCCGAAAGAATTCTGGAGTGTATCCAAGTATCTGGTTATCCAGGTGAAATAACACATTTGTAGTGTGTGCTGATTGAACGCAGATTATCGCAAATAGCCAAGGCAGCAATGCTTTGCGTGGGTTTGCGATAATCTGCGTTTCTATTTTTTATATCTCATACTAATATATTATGGCATATCAATATAAGAATCTCTTTATCGATCTGGATGATACTCTTTGGGCTTTTTCTCTGAATGCCCGCGATACGTTTGAAGAAATGTATCAGAAGTATGGATATGATCGTTTCTTTCAGTCTTTCCAGCATTTTTATGCGCTCTATCAACAACGCAATGTGGAGTTGTGGGAAGAATATGGCAAGGGGCAAGTGACGAAAGAAGAACTGAACCGCCAGCGTTTCCTGTATCCTTTGGAAGCTGTTGGGGTGGGGGATGCCATGCTGGCAAAGAGCTTTTCTGATGATTTCTTTTCTGTGATTCCAACTAAAAGTAAGTTGATGCCCCATGCCAGGGAAGTATTGGAATATTTGTCGGCAAAATATAATCTGTATATTCTTTCTAACGGTTTTCAGGAACTTCAGTGCCATAAGATGCGCTCGGCAGGTATTGATCATTATTTCAAAAAGGTAGTATTGTCTGATGATATAGGGGTGCTGAAGCCGTGGCCTGAGATATTTCATTTTGCTCTTTCTACTACGCAATCCGAGTTGCAGGACTCTTTAATGATAGGCGATAGTTGGGAAAATGATGTTGCTGGAGCGAGGGAAGTAGGAATGCATCAGGTGTTTTATAATGTAACCGGAAAAACGGAACTACCTTTTCAGCCGACTTATCAAGTCAGTGACTTAAAAGAATTGATGCAAATTCTGTGACATTGTAAGATTTAGTTGTATTTTTGTCAGCAGAAACGTATAAAAATATAGCTATGGAGACTATCTTGCCTTTCGCTTTGCTTTGTTTTACTTCCTTCTTCACGTTGACCAACCCTCTTGGAACGATGCCGGTTTTCTTGACCATGACTCATGGTATGACCGAAAAGGAACGGCAAACTGTTGTATCGCGTGCTACTTTGGTGGCTTTTGCTACGATTATGGTTTTTACATTTGCCGGGCAGTTTCTTTTTAAATTCTTCGGCATCTCTACGAACGGTTTCCGCATAGCAGGCGGTGTCATTATCTTCAAGATTGGTTTTGATATGCTGCAAGCCCGTTATACTCCAATGAAACTGAAGGATGAAGAGATCAAGACGTATGCTGATGACATCTCTATTACTCCGCTTGGTATCCCCATGCTTTGTGGTCCCGGTGCCATAGCGAATGCCATTGTATTGATGCAGGATGCCAATTCTCTTGAGATGAAAGGAGTCCTGATAGGTATGATTGCCTTTATCTATTTAATCACCTTCTTTATATTACGTGCTTCCACGCGTCTGGTGAAAGTCTTGGGCGAAACGGGAAATAACGTAATGATGCGTTTGATGGGGCTTATCCTGATGGTGATTGCTGTGGAATGCTTTGTCAGTGGCGTGAAACCGATATTGGTGGATATTTTGAAAGAGGGAGTTACGGGACTTCTTTAAAGCTTCTCACTAAACATATGACATATAACAAAAGTCGTTCGCTTCACAGCGAACGACTTTTAAAACACTTTATTTATAAAGTTCAGTTTTATAACTGAATTGAATTATTGACCAGTCATTTTGTTATTTAGGTAGAGTACTTGACCAATCATTTTGTTCTACTCCAAATCCAGAATTAACTTCTGCACTAGGGATGGGGAATACTAGATTTGAAATTTTGTAGTTGGTATAAGTGAATGACTCATTAGGAGCTTTGGCTGCATACACTTCTGCATTTTCATCCCAACGTCTTAAATCATATAAACGCAAGCCTTCTTGGAATAATTCACGGGCACGTTCATCTTTGAGGAATTTCATTAAATCATCCGATGTTGCGGGCAAGTCTGATATAGATGTAATATCTGCATTGCGTTTAGCAACTGTCAGCAGGGCGTTTTGAGCCTTTCCAAAGTTACCGTTCGAACTTTTCAAGTTGGCTTCTGCAAGGATCAAGAACATTTCAGGTGCATTTACTATATAGTTAGTACCGTAAGCAGGATTTCCCGAATCATAATGAGAGAATTTGCCTGATTTGAAAACAGGTACGGCAGGTGAAGACTTAGCGTCCCATTCAAATATACTTGTACGGCAATCATTTTCACCATAAAGAGCCTGCAATTTCGGACTTGGGCTGTAATTGTATGTAGACCATAACGTACCACATGAATTAGCCGACCAGTTGTCTGTTTGTGTAATTGCTAATGCAAACATACTTTCTGAATTCGATGCTTCGTTGTTATAAAGTGCCTTATACTTAGCAGCACCATAAGTTAACTCAGTAATTCCTTTTTCATCAAGAGCGTTTTGTGCATATTGCATAGCTTTATCCCAATTCTCTAAATAGAGATGGGTGCGCGCCAACAAACCATATACAGCAGCCTTATTGAAGTATACCAAAGACTGTCTGTCTCCACCAGCAGCATTAAAGTGTGCAATGGCCTGTTCGAAGTCTGACACAATAGCCTCATAATTTTTTCCTACTGTTGAACGGCTTACTTGAGCTAGTGCCTCAATAGGCTGTTCAATCAGTACAATGCCAAGATCTGATGAATGGTCAGTGCCATTCACTTTTACTTGGTGGGCATAAACATTGGTCAATATCAACTGTGCATATCCACGTAAGGCGTAAGCTTCTGCCATACAGCGATCTAATTCAGCTTTTTCTTCTGTTGAAGCATTATCATAGAGAGCTTGGGAAGCTACTATTACACGAGCTGCATTATCCGCTGTTTTGTATCCATATTCCCAAATTGCTTTCAGGTAAGTGTCTGTATCAGTGAAAGTGTAGGTATATATGCCATCAAAATGTCCTGTTTTACCATTCCAGTAGCTAATATCAGTTGGGATATCACCGATGCTGATAGCATAGTTTCCGGCAAAGTAATAATAGAACAAGTCGTAGTAGGTACCATTCAGTGCCGTTGAGATATTGTCAACTGTGGACAATCCTGTTTCTACATCAATGCCTTTGTAATAGTCGGTTTCGAGGAAACTGTTTCCGCATCCTGAAAAACCGGCTCCCAAAGCCAATATGACGAATGTTTTTAATATATTCTTTTTCATATTCATAAATTGCTTTTAATTACTGTAATATACTATATTAGAAAGTAAGCTGAATACCTCCAATGAAGGTGCTGGTTGCAGGATATTGCCATGCAATAACACCGTTAGCAGAAGTTTCCGGATTGTATCCTACAAAATCACTTGCTGTAAACGTGTAGAGATTATCTGCTGATGCATAAACACGCAGTTTCTGAATAAATGCTTTTTCAGTCCATCGTTTGGGTAATGTGTATCCCAATGTTACATTGCTGATACGCAGGTAGTTTCCGTTATAAAGATAACGAGAAGAGGTAGCTGTGGCTTTATTGGGGTCACCATAGATGTACTGAGGATATTTAGCGTTTTTGTTCGTTTCTGTCCATGAGTTGAGAGCTACGTCTTCAAGCGGCGTGCGGAATGCCATACCAAAACCGGTAAAGGCTGCTCCGGAATCGTATACTTTTCCTCCTAAACGGTAATTGAAATTAATGTTGAAATCGATTCCTTTCCAAGTAAGGTTAGTTCCAAAACCTCCCAAAACTTTGGGATCGGCATTTCCTACATAGCGCTTGGCGGCTGCATTGTAGTCTGATGTAGTTTCGTTACCTTCCTTATTGAGGTACCACAGTGGTTTACCAGTCTCATGGTCCACCCCTACATATTCTTTCATATAGAACTGGCTATAAGGATGTCCCTTCTCAATAATTTGGAATGTATATTCCAATGGATCATCAGTAGACAATTTTATAACTTCATTTTTATTCCATGTTAAGTTAGCAAAGAAATTCCAGTTTAAATCATTTTTCTGGATAATCGAAGTATTTACTGAGAACTCAATACCACGATTGCGGATAGAACCGATATTCTGATAAGTCTTTGACATACCGGTAGTCATAGATAAAGGTATTTCAAATAGAGCATCAGAAGTTTCTTCATTATAGAAATCAAAGGTAAGATGGATACGATGAAGGAACGAAAGGTCAAAACCAACATCGAATTTCTTGGAAACCTCCCATGTCAATTCCGGATTGGGAATACTTGTCGGTCTCATACCTGGCATTTGGTTGTAGTTATAGCCTGAGGAATAGAATCCGCGGGCAGCATACCAACTAATATCTTGATTACCTACTGTACCATAAGATGCACGAAGCGTAGCATTCGTTATTGTTTCGTTTTCATTTAGGAAGTCTTCACCTGAAATACGCCATTTTCCACCCACTGACCAGAAGTTACCCCAACGGTTATCGGCACCGAATACGGATGAACCGTCGCGGCGGAAAGAACCGGAGAGATAATACTTATCTGCATAAGCATAATGTACATCTGCAAAATAAGAGGCTAGACGAGCTTCTTGCTTATAGTATTCATTGCCTTGATCGGTACCGGCTGTTGTAAGGTCGCGCATACCGGAAGCTGCAAACGGAAAGTCCGATTTTGCATAATATTCATAGAAATAGCTCTTCTTCTGCATTTCTTGACCTAACATCAAGCTAATATCATGTTTATTGGCAAACTTATAGTTCCAACCAATAATATTATTCCAGGTGATGACTGTACTTCTGGAGTTGTATTGTTGTCCCAGACCATTATAGTCTTGTGCTTGTGGATTGTATAGAGCACTCCAATACTGATATTGGCGTAATTCGTTGATATTTACTCCTAATGTTGTTTTGGCATAGATTCCTTTACCAAAATCTATTTGGAAATAAGGATTCAAATTCACCATTTGAGTTGTATTTTGGTTAAGTTCACCCGCTTTCTCGTCCATCAATGCCAACGGATTATAACCATTGATGTTAGCATAATTTCCTTCTGCATCATAAAAGGGATCCATAGGAGTCTGGCTGGAGATAGCAGCTGTGATTGGACTACTCATAGAACCTGATGTGGATAGTGAAAAACCATTCTGTGTAGAGTAACTGTATGATGAATTCACTCCCAAAGTAGCCCATTGGAACTTAGTATCCAAATTGAGGCGGCCAGAGAAGCGTTCCAAATCCGATCCTATAATCAAACCTTCTGTATTCAGATAACCTAAACCGACGTAGTAGCCGGTAGAACCGGTACGTCCTTGCATATTAAGGTTGTAGTCTTGATAGTAGCCTTTACGAGAAATGGCATCCATCCAGTCGTAAGAAGACTTGCGATCCCAGCCAAAATAATCATCAGCTAAGTAATCATAATTTTCCTGCCAATCACCACCTTGTGCTGCAGTGTAACCGTCAGCGAAAAGCTTCATGGTTTGTTGCGCATTAGCAAAATCCATGTTGTTGTTGGCAGTTGTTACAAATCCTTGCTTAATATCAAGATTGATATTAAATTTGCCTTCTGAACCTTTTTTAGTAGTAACCACAATTACTCCATTGGCTGCACGCGAACCATAAATAGCAGTAGCTGCCGCATCTTTTAATACTGTGATGCTTTCAATGTCGGCAGGATTAAGTGAAGACATCGGATCTACTACATTATTAGTGCTATAAGTAAGTGAATTATCATCCGTATCAGAGTCAACCGGCATACCATCAATTACATAGAGTGGCTGAGTTCCGGAATTAAGTGAGCCACGTCCACGTACATAGATAGATCCCCATATACCTGGCATACTAGTTGAATTGTTCATTTGAATACCAGGTACAGCACCCTCTAATGCCTTTACGAAATTAGCATCAGTCTTCTTTGCAAGAACATCTTTACCTACAATAGCGGCTGCTCCAGTAAACGATGCCTTTCGTTGTACACCATAACCTGTTACTACAACTTCGTCTAAGACTTCTGTATCAGGCTTCATTGCGATTTTCATATTCGCCTTAATACTCACCTCTTGAGTCTGCATACCAATATACGAAATAATCAAAGTCTTCGCAGAACTGAATGACAGGTATATTATTGATAATAAGATAGTTACGATTTGTTTAGAACTTGGAATGAATAATATATATGCTTAATAGATGACATATAATAAGGGATGAAAAAAAATAGTGATATCAATTTTCTATCACCATAATAATTTAACCCGCTAATAATCATTTATTTAACATTGTATTCTGTTTCATTTTGCTACTTTACAATATACTGATTGATTTTGAAAGGTGGTATTTGTCAAAAATAGAGATTTAGATAGATAGAACTTTTTTTTTAATTTGAAAAATATGATTGGAATAATAAGAAAAACAATTTGTAAAGAATTGTACATCTTTTTATATTTGTATTATACTTCAGAGTTGATAAAAAAAACTATAATCATAGTCTTATTATAATAAAATTATAATTATCTTTGTATAAAACGTTTGTGTTATGGAAAAAATCAACCCTTTTATTACTAATGGCTATGTTTCTGCCGAATATTTTTGTGATCGCATAGCTGAAACCGAAATGTTAACTCGCTATGTTGTAAATGGGAATAATGTAGCATTGATATCTCCACGTCGTTTGGGCAAAACCGGTTTGATAGAACACTGTTTTCATCAAAAGTGCATAAAGGATAAATATTATACATTCTTGATTGATATATATGCAACTAAAAACCTGCAGGAATTTGTTTTTGAACTTGGCAAAGGTATCTTAAATGGCTTGAAATCGCAAGGTAGGAAAGCATGGGATCTGTTTCTGAGTTGTTTGTCATCTCTCCGAACTAGTATATCATTTGATTTTGCAGGAAGCCCGAGTTGGAATTTAGAAATGGGAGATATAAAAACTCCTGGCATAACATTGGATGAGATATTTTATTATCTGGCACAAGCTGACAAACCTTGTCTGGTTTCTATTGATGAGTTTCAAGTTATAGCTAAATATCCGGAGAAGAATGTTGAGGCCATGCTACGAACTCACATTCAGCATTGTACAAATGCAAAATTCATTTATGCAGGCTCTCAACGTCATATGATGGGGGAAATATTCACAAGTCCTGCACGCCCTTTTTATCAAAGCACGGCTGTCATGGAATTACATCCTATTGATATGCAAATATATACAGAGTTTATTAAGAAGCATTTTTTAGCGAGCAAGAAAAATATTACAGAAGAAACGGTTCATAAAGTATATAAGTATTTTGAAGGTGTTACGTGGTATATTCAATTTGTAGCAAATTCATTATATACGATGACGGCTGCAAATGAGACATGTACAGTAGACAAAGTAGATGTTGCAATCGAGAACATTTTATCTCAGTTGAACTTCACATATTCTTCTCTTCTTTATCAGCTTCCTCCCAAACAAAAAGAGGTTTTGATGGCTATTTGTAAAGAGGAAAAAGCGAAAGAGATCACCTCCTCCAAATTCCTAAGAACTTATAAATTGACTGCAAGTTCAGTGCAAGGGGCAATAAAAGGATTGTTGGATAAGGATTTTGTCACTTGTGAACTGGGAGAATATAGAGTATATGATAAATTCTTTGAGATATGGTTAATGAATTTGCTTAAATAAATTATATACCATTATTGTTTTATATGGATAATCATTATAGCAACTATTTAAGAAATATCCCTAAAAAGCCGGTCCATTTGTGAACCGGCTTTTATTATTACTATTTTGCACATTTCTTTAAATTATTCAGCCTCCAAAGAGTTGAGATATGCTTCCGCACTCAGGTACAAATAAGACGGAGTACCACAAGGAGATGCAGCGCCATCCTTATAAGCAGCCATACTTACGTACAGCGAATTGGCAGGGAAGGTAATGCTACCAGCCTTTTCATTATAAATGCCCAAAGGATAAGAGCTTATATTGGTAGACACGTTACCATAGATAGAACCACCGCTAAACATGCCATACCCCCAGTCCATACCATATTGAACCGGCTTCAAGGAAGCACCTTCTTTGGTTACATCAATAATGAAGACATATTTACCGGGAATAACGTCACCTTCCTCATTAAAAGGATAACCGTTGAAACCTCCAACCTCATCTTGTGCAGTAGCCACCTTGGCAAACGGACTGTCAAAGCGGAAACGGGTACTGGTAGCAGTCGTAGTCTTTTCAAGTTCCACAGCCAAAGGAAGAGCCGGATCTACACCGAAAAAATTAGAAACTGTACCATCCAAATAATATCCGGTACCGATAGACTCCCACTTTAGAATAGCAAAATTCACTGAAATCTCATGGTAACCGGAAGAATATTTGCTAACATTATCCCCACTCAGAGCCAATTGTAAATTATAAGTGACCCCCACGGCAGCCGACGGAACTTCAACTGTCAATTTTGCAGTCTTTTCTCCGGCAGCAAATGATACTGTAGAAGGGCACACAAATACATTTCCCTCATTATTAACCACTGTAACATCAGCAGTGCCGGCAACATCTGCCAATACACGTGTAAGGGTCACATCAAAAGAAGTTATTCCCGGCTCCACTTCCACCGTTTGAGTATGATTACCCACAAAACAGATTCCCTGATTACTGTCTTCCAGTTCAGCCGGAGTATAACTTTCTGCATCAGGATCGCAAGATGTTGCTATCAATACGATGACAAACAGGCTAAGTATCTTATTTATATATTTCATATTCCGTATTTTTAATAGTTAACTTATTCTTTATTCTACATCAGGTATTGGCGCCGGTGCTGAAACCAACGGATTGTTTTCCAATAACGGATTATATTGTACTTCCTTATTGGGAATACTGTAAATCTGAACCGGATCACCTGCTGCAATATTGAATACGGCAGTTTTCGGAAAACCACATCCTAAACGGTTAATGCCTTTATTCAAACGCATGATATCGAAATATGCCATACCTTCTCCCCAGAATTCAAGACGACGTTGTTGCCAAACAGCTTCCTGCACCGCCTCTGCTGCAGTAGCAGTACACTTATAAGACGGATCACGATACGCAGTGACAAAAGAGTTAAGAGTAGATACACCGCCACTAACATTGCCACTCATGGCCTGAGCCTCTGCCTTGATAAGGTACATCTCCTCAACACGCATCAATATTACATCCGTAGCATTGTTGTCAGTTCCCCATTGATCATTCAGCACTCCATACTTCACTTGTGTATAGGCAGGTGCCTTTTTCCCGGTAATATATGTCTGGGCCGCAGCTGGCAAATTAGCAGACACGCCTTCACCGTTCAGGAACCACCCCTTGCGGACATCACTTGCAGGGATCTGTTCATACAGTTTAGGACTGATTCTACGCCATCCCCCTACTGAAGCATAACCATAATTCAGGGAACCCATGTGTGATGGGAAGTTGCAAATACCGGTAGTACTTACCCGATCTTTTTCAGTGATCAAGATACCCCACATCCATGATTTATCTTCAATATCAATAAATGTCGGCTTGCTCACTGCAGTGCGGCTATATGGAACAGCAGCAGTATGAGACAATGCGGCTTCTGCATCTTTCAATGCTTCAGCATACTTATGCATTGTCAAATAAACACGTGCACGGATACCATAAACCACATCAAGGCTGACATAACGCTTGTCTTCACGAGTCATTGAAGTACTGCTCAGCAACTCAATGGCTTTATTAAGGTCACCCAAGATGAAATCATAAGTTTCCTGAACTGTAGAACGAGCACAACCGTTAGTTGCTACCTCTTCTGCATTCTCTGCCGTGATGATTGGCATACCCGGAGCATCTTCATGCCCCTTGTAGTTGAACTGATATAACTGTACCAATGTGAAATAATCAAATGCACGAATAGCCAACGCTTGTGCCAGATAGAACTGCAATGTAGGATCTTCTGTTGCATTATCTACGGTACCGATAACAGCATTTGCCGTAAAAATCTGATTATAAAGCGTACCCCAGAACTCAACAGTAGCTATACTCGTATTCAAGCAGTCATTATAAGTCATGGAAGTTCTATACCAATTATAGCCAACATCGTCAGCGAGCATGTCCGTTCCCCTTGAATCGGTTGCCAACATTATAGTCGGATAACCTATATCGTTATGCGTCTCTGTATCCTCAGGATAGTTCTTGGCATATTGAGTAAAGTTGGCTGCAATGGCTGCTACGCTGGCCTCCAATTTAGACGGATCAGCCTCAACAACATCTTCTTTCTGGTCGGCTGTAATGGTTGAACTTAGCGGTTCCGTATCCAAATCTGTACATCCGGCTACCATCAAACCGAACATAACATACGGTGTTATTTTATATAATTTCTTCATATTCTTTCTATTTTTATTATTGAACTATTATCAGAATGTCACTTTCAAACCACCGGAAATAGTACGTATAGGTGTATATCTATCCGTAGAAGCCGTAGTGTAGCTCATACGCGGGTCAAGTCCTCTGCGGGCGGAGAAAAGGGCCACATTGTCAGCAGCACCATAAACGCGCAGACTGCCAATGCCCAGATTTCTCAGCCATCTCTTAGGTAATGTATATCCCAGTGTAATGTTATTGATAGCAAAGTAATCGGAACTTGTCAACCAACGGTCTGACGTAGAATTAGTATACTTATCAATTGCATCGACACGCGGGATATTACTTTTCGTATTTTCCGGCGTCCATGCATTCAGAATATCTTTATGCCAGTTATGCCCCAAATCACCGGAATTGCCACCGTGCATTAGAGACTGATAACCGCTGTCGTAAATTGTACCTCCTAACTGATAAGCACACTGGATTGAGAAATCAAAACCACGGAACTCCAATGTAGTGCCGACACCACCATAAATAGTAGGCAGCAAATCTCCGGAAGCCTGTCTGTTGGTATTGTAGGCAGCAGACCAGTCCCAAGTCTTGTATTCTACACCGTCATCACCCTTTGCCCAGTACTGTGCTTCACCACTATCAGAGTCTACTCCTGCATATTTTGTCAAATAGAATTGATAGAGTGATTCTCCTTCGCGATAAATATAAGAACCACTAATCATCTCCCCCTTCAAGTCAGGATGCAATTCAAGAATCTTATTCTTCACGATTGTCCCATTCCAGTTGATGATCCATTTCAGATCGTTGGTTTCAATCGGTGTATAATTCAATTCGATTTCAAGACCTGAGTTACGAACGGAACCGATATTCATAGGAATCTGTGTATAACCATTAGACATAGCAACCGGTTTGTAATATAACATGTCTTCCGTTTGACGATTAAAATACTCAATGGTACCGTTAATGCGTCCTCGCAGAAGAGCAAAGTCTACACCTGCATTGAAAGAATTGGAAGTTTCCCATGTGATATCCTTATTCCCTTTATAGAAAAGCACACCGTCGGAAAATACGCCGTCAGAACCGCTTACGGTATATTGATCTTGATAAGGATAATAGTTAGCATATCCCTGATAAAGCAGATTATCATTACCTTGCTGACCGAAAGAAGCTTTCAGTTTCAACATGTTAATCCAATCATATTGAGAAATGAAACTTTCTTTAGCCATATCCCACGCAGCACTTACACTCCAGAAGTTACCCCAGCGGTTATCCGGATGGAAACGCGAAGAAGCATCACGGCGATAAGAGAAGCTTCCATAGTATTTTTCGTTAAAATCATAGCTGGCACGTGTAATGATACCGACTGTGGCATATTCATTATAGCTACCGGAACCATTTTTACGGTCAATAACATTAGATGCAGTCCAGTTCTTGTCACTATACATGTTATATCCTAAAATATAGTGGCTCTCAGTGTTGAAGTCCATACTTTCATAACCAGCCAAAATATCCAAATTATGATTGCCGAATGTTTTTTTGTAATTCAACAGATATTGTTGGTCAAGAGAATAGACACGCGAAGAATACTGCATAACAGAACCGCCGTAGGAAGCAGACTGACCATAGTATTTGTTGCCCACACTATGTTGACGTGTGTTATCAATATGCAAGCCCAATGAAGCAGTCAATGACAAACCATCGATAATGTCAATCTTGGCATACCATTTTCCATTCAAAATATCCATTAAATACTTTTCCGTATCATAGAGGAAGCCACTCATAGGGTTGGACATACTCATGAAGTTACGAGTATAATTTGTACTCTTACCATCACCATAGTCATATACCCGATAACCAGTATTTGCGTCATATACAATTTTTCCATCGGCATTACGTACATACATCGGATAAATTGGTGCCATGAAATTACTTACATAAAACGCATTACCGGAAGAAGTAGCAGCATCCGTATCCTGATCACCCGGAGAACGGCTTGTTACATTCGAGTAGCTAAGATTCACTCCAAGTTTCAACCATTTTTTAGCTTGATAATCTACATTCAAACGAGTAGAGATACGTTCGAAACCTGAATTCTCAATAATACCTTCATCATTCAAATAGCTGGCAGAGAGATAATAGCTTAATTTATCCGAACCTCCAGAAACGCTAAGATTATATTCCTGACGCAAATTGCTCTGGAACATTTCATCCGACCAGTTATCGGGTGTATAATAATAGTCGCCGTCACTATATCCCAAAGTTGCATAAGGATTCAGTTTCCCATTCCGACCAATAAGATACTGCCCTTCAGGTATGGTATAAACTTGGTATCCTAAGCCAGGGATTAAGTCTGTATTGGCCAATTGATAAGCCCGTTCTGCCGTATATTTACTATTATACAAATAGCCATTATACAAAGCGGAATAAGCCGTTTCCATATAAGTATTCGCATTCTGCAAAACATCATAATTCTTCACCAAACGGGAGTTGGTTCCCCAACGGGCATCCAAAGAAATCTGTGTATCGCCACTCTTACCTTTCTTTGTAGTAACCAGAATAACACCGTTGGCACCACGCGCACCATACAACGCTGCCGCTGCAGCATCTTTCAATACAGTCATAGATTCAATATCCTGCGAGTTAACTGCCGAAATATCTCCTTCATAAGGAATGCCATCTACCACATATAATGGATTATTGCTGGCATACATAGATCCGATACCACGAATACGGACAGTTGCACTCGTACCCGGCTGACCATTGGTGCTTTGAGTCTGTACTCCTGATACCGTACCGGAAAGAGCATTTGATAAATTTGAAACCTGACGCTTTTCCAGTGTCTCAGACTTTATCACAGAAGCCGAACCCGTAAAAGCTGATTTCTTTGCCGTACCATAAGCAACAACCATTACCTCATCAAGCATCTCAGAATCAGAATGCATGAATATTTTCATATTCGGCTTAATATCAACCTCTTGTGTTTTCATACCAATGTACGAAATAATCAAAGTCTTCGCAGAACTGTAAAATGAGTATATTGTTGATAATCATGACTTTGAAAAATATATCAGAACTTGGAATGAATAATGTATATGCTTAATAGATAGCATATAATAAGGGATGCAAAATTTTAGTGATATCGTATTTCTATCAGTATTATAAATTAACATGCTAATAATCATTTGTTTAGCATTGGATTTTATCCCGTTTTACTACTTTATAATATACTAATTAATTTTAAAAGATAGTGTTTGTCAAAAATGAAGATTTGAACAGGTATAGCTCTATTTCTAATTCAGAAAACGTAATTGGAGTAATGAGAAAGATAATTCTTGTAAATATTTATATTGGCATTTACTTAATAGGAGGAGTTTATCTGATTTACATTCTCAATGAACTGATTTTATTAAACTTTCAATTGGCAATCGAAAGTTTTTTTGTTTTTTCCCAATTCGCATTGTAAGATTTTGTGTATATTGTAATATATCTAAGAAACGATTATGAATAAGAATCTATTATATCAAGTCAGTTATGAACAAAAGAATAAACTGTTACTGTAGAGGCTATACAAGTTACGGTTTCTATAAAAAGGCCTATTAGCAACAGATTCTTAATATGTCCGATTTGAAAATAGCCGTTACAACAATATCATTCCAAATTGAGATTTCTGGTGATAAACAACAGTGGAGGGAAAGTCTTACGACATCTTCCCTCCACTGAAATACTTTATTTATAATCCCGAAAGAATTATTTTCCTGCGAGATTCAACTCATCATTATAATCCGTTTCATTCAAAGGTACGTCCCAAGTCCATTTGTTGGCACCATCAGCCGGGATTGTTTTTGCAATAGAGATATGGGCATTTCCCCCTTCAGTAAAGCCTTTACGTACAACAGGACGATTCCATCTCTTGTAGTCACTCCAAGCAAAACCTTCGCCCCAAAGTTCCAGCTCACGATAGTCCATGATTTCATTCCAAAGAGCATCACCAGTCTTAGTACAAGTATATTCAGGATTACGTCCGGAGGTAGCGTTCAATTCTACCAAAGCAGTCTGAGCACCTGTTTCGTTGTTAAGGAAGTAGTTGGCTTCTGCTTCTATCAACACCATTTCAGATGAACGGATGAAAGGCAGGTAACTTACTCCCGGAGTGTCGAAGACATAGAACTTCAACTGTCCGCCCAAGTACATATAACCAGCTTGGTAGGGTGCTTCAAGTCCGCTAACTGCCATCTTCTTACAATAAGCAGCAGCATCATCCCAAAGATCATCTGCTTCTGGTTTGTCACCCATTCCCAAAATGCCATAAGTCATATCCATTGCCGAGCCATCATTGTAATTGTAACTGGGGAATTTATCTTCGGTCAAGAACAACGCCTTGCGGGCATCATTATTTGGAATGCGGTTAATGAGTTCACGGCCTATAGCACCCGCACCAGTCTGTTGAGTACTTGCATAATATCCGTTGCAAGCAAATTGGACACCATAACTCCAATACCAGTTATTTTCTTGTGAACCGCCGAAACAACCAAAAATCCATTCACTTGTAGGATTGCAGAAGCCGGATTGATATTCGGCATTGGTCATAAGAGGATAGTTCTGGCGAGCCAATTTAGCTTCGGACAAAGCCTTAGAGTAGTCCTGCTTTGTGAGAGCAGCACGTGCATAAACTGCATGGGCTACATTAATATTCGGCATCCAGACTTGAGCGGCATCACGATCTTTCCCGCTTTGCTCATATAGCGTAATGGCATCATCGAGGTCTTTATAGATTTGCGAATAGGTCTCCGCTAATGTAGCGTAACCTTGCCCACCGGTAGATTCGTCCAGTCGAAGCACGATACCTTGTGAGGCTCCATTGCTGGAATCTTGCCAACGCCAGCAGTAATAGTGTACCAACTTCTCAAAAGCATAAGCGCGGAAGGTGAGAGCCGAAGCTTTGATGAAAGCTATCTCTGCCTCAGTTCCTTCGGCATTGTCTATATTGGCTAAGATGGTGTTCGCATTTCCCACAATCGTGTAATAATAGTACCATGCGTACGCATCATAAATAGAATTTGTACGCGAATGAAACTCTTGGTTATGAATAGGTGTCCATCCGGATGCATAAAGATTATAGAGGTAGTTCTCGCTCGGATAATTCTCATAATGAGCCATGATATTGTTTTCGCCAGCAAATCCTTGGCCGAAATAATATTGTTGTGTAGTCATGATTTTGGCAATACCGTTCAATGCTTTCATGGCATTAGCTGTAGTACCTACGGCATCGGATGCTCCGGTTGAATCAGTAGGTGCTGTATCCAGATAGTCACCGGCACAAGAAGACACCAACATCATACCTGCCAACAGGCTACCGGTGAACAATTTATTGATAAATTTCTTCATTTCTAATATGAATTATATGGTTATACCTTTAGAATTTTACAGTCAGACCGAAGTTATATACCCGGGCTGTTACATACGTATTATCCGAACCTCCGTTGAACGAATATTGCGGATTAAGACCTTTGCGTGCAGTCAGCGTTAAGAGGTTCTCAATACCTGCATTCAGAGAAACGCCTTCTAAGCCTACGTTTTTCAGCCAGCTCTTAGGAAAACTGTAAGAGAGGTTCAGGTTCTTGAATACCAAATAAGAAGCGCTTGTCAACCAACGGTCGCTGGTAGCATTTAAATCAGATGACTTATTGAAGTCGGCACGAGGTGTTCCATTAGGGTCAATGCGATTGGCAGATGTTTCTGTCATTCCTACAGGAACTTCCTTCCATGAATCCAGAATGTCTTTATGATAAGCACTACCGGCTGCGCCCGATTCTGAAACTCCCATCAGGCTGGCATAAGAGCCATCATAAGTCTTGCCTCCTAATGAATAGGTGAACAACAGGTTCAAATCCCAATTTCTCCATGAGAGTGCAGAGTTAATGGAGCCATATACCGTAGGAAGCACACTTCCTGCCCAGTCACGCTTGCCATAAGAAGTCGCAGTAGTGTAATCAACGCCGTTGATGGTAGTCAATGCGCCGGCTTCAGCTGCAGAAGCTTTCTTATCCGGGTCCAGTGTATAAAGAGAAGTACCAGTCATCTGGTCTACACCCTCAAAATGATAAGTATAGAATTCATAGATGGAATGTCCTTCGGAATAGTTCTGCATTCCATGCAGAATATCTTTACCGTCGGGTAGTTTCACGATTTTGTTTTTCAAGAATGTAGCGTCTACACCGAGGTTCCATCTCCAGTCATTAGTATTGATAAGATCTGCATTAAGAGAAATTTCCCAACCGCGGTTAGAGATGGTACCGATATTCTTATATTGAGTTAAGTTCATCGGTGCTCCATTATCGACATCTACCCACGGATAAGAGCCAGCTGACAATGGCAGACGAACCTCGAACAGCAAGTCTTTAGAACGCTTGTCGAAATAACCAATCTGGAAATTCAGGCGGTCAAACAGCCTGCCTTCCACAGCAACGTCTACAGTCTGGGTAGTTTCCCATTTAATATCTGGTGCGGAAAGCGACTGTTTCAGCAAAGCGGGTTCGCCACCATTTTTATCGATGGTGTAAAGAGCCATGTGACCATATAGGCTAACCCCCATATTATTGCCCACCTCTCCATAAGAAGCGCGCAATTTCAGAGCATTTACCCAATCTATATCCTGTAGGAAAGATTCTCGTTTCATGTTCCAACTGGCTCCTACTGAATAGAAATTACCCCAGCGGTTATCTTTGTTGAAGCGTGAAGAACCGTCACGACGGAACGAACCCTCCAAGAAATAACGGTCATCATAATTATATTTCAGACGTGCCAGATAAGACTCTGTTTTATCTTCATCATCACTACCGGTATAATAAGAGTTATTGAGGAAGTTACCCATTGTGAGGTTACCGTCCACTGCCATACCAGTGTTCATGCCGGCAGTATATTTGCGCTCCCAGCTATAGTTTTCGTGAGCCACCATAGCCTCTATATTGTGCACACCACTGAACTGATAGTTCCAGTTCAAGATTTCTTGCAAAGTCACAGTTCTGTACTGATAAGCATAACTCGTCAGACGACCATTATTCGTAGCACCATCACCAATTTCCGGATTATCATATTTCTTATTGTTTGATGTACTGTTATTAAGATCGCCTTTCATGGTCAGTGACAATCCGTAGGGCAGTGAGATAGTAGCAAAAGCTTGTCCACCTAATACATTACGAACACTTTCTTGTTTGTCGAACAGCATTTCATAAGCAATATTACGGTTACCCAGGTAAGGAGAAGTGGTATCGTATATTTTATCTCCGTTCTCATCCAGTTGGTAAGTACCATCAGCATTATGCATATAAAGAGGATATACCGGTGCCATATAACGGGCTACGTAGAAGGGATTGGCATAATAAGTGCCATTTGCATTGTCATTATAATTGCGTTTAGTCCAAGACCCGGTAAGGTTGATACCGCCTTTGAACCACTTATTAGGTGTATAAGTCGTATTAATACGGCCTGAGAAACGTTCATAACCGGTAGTTTTCACATATCCTTTTTCATTCAGGTAGCCTACGGAAGAATATACAGTATATTTCTGTCCGGATGCGGCAGCCGACAAATTGTATTCTTGACGATAACCGTTACGCTCGATGGCATCTTCCCAGTCAAGGTCGTCATAACCGGCCAGACGGGTAGCAATTAATTTCCCGTTGCTATCAAATAATTTGTCATCAGCAGCATTATAAATGTTGCGACCGATCGATTCGGTGATAAGGTGGCTTGTAGCATAAGCTGCAGCATCACTCTCTGACATTCCGGTATTGCTCATCATGGCATTCTTCTTGGCCATCCAAGAAGTTTCCATCCAGCGGTCTGCACCCAGACGCTCATATTCGGGAATACCTCTATTATATACACCTTGATTTACTTGCAGTGTGACGCTGGGCTTGGTCGTATTACGTCCGCTTTTGGTAGTGATGAGAACCACACCGTTAGCCGCACGATTACCATACAATGCAGCCGAAGCGGCATCTTTCAAGATAGACATGCTTTCAATATCGTTAGAGTTCAGTTCGGCCATGTTTCCATCAAAGGGAACTCCGTCCACCACATACAAAGGTTCAGCAGCACCGGAGACCAATGTTCCGAAACCACGAATACGAATGGAAGGTGCTTTTCCCGGTTCACCATAGGTATTGTTTACCTGTACGCCTGGAGCGGAACCTTCAAGGGCACCTGTCACACTGGTAGTGATGCGCTTTTCTATCTTTTTGTTGTCAACTACTGAGATAGATCCCGTTAATGATTCTTTTTTCGCAGTACCATAAGCCACTACGACAACTTCATCCAAAGCTTCCGCATTGCTTCTCATTACTACCTTCATACTGGACTTAATTGCCACTTCTTGAGTCTGCATACCAATGTACGAAATAATCAAAGTCTTCGCAGAACTGCAATTAAGATAAACATCAGATAATCAAATATTTATATATGTTCCAGAACTTGGTTGTAGTTATGCATATACTCGATATACAGCATATAGAAAGAGTATAGAACTATTATGTGTTATTGTTTTTCTATCAGTAAAACATCTTAATATGCTAATAATTAGCACATTACTGGTTTGTTTTATTGTACTATACAACTTCGTTATATACTATTTGATTATGAGAAAGAGAATTTGTTGAGAATAGAGAAATGAATCTATACGTTTTTATTTTAAGCTCCAAGAGTATAATGGCAAGTACTGGAAAGAGGATTTTTTGTTAATAATTATGTCAACTTCTATTTACTGGGAGCATTCGCTTTCCTATCTAAAAAATAAGGGGAGGTATCTCATTACAAGATCCTCCCCTTTACTTTATTCCCTTAAATAGTTATCACCATGGATAACCTTCATTCCAAATAAAGGCTGCTGTTTCATACCAGCCTAAGCTGACACTATTTCCACCTTCATCGTAACCAATTACAGCATTGACTATATAAAGGTTACCATCATTTTCGAAGGAACAGCCATTATCGCCCTCTGTGTAAACAAAATAATAGTTACCATCATCGTTGCTTGATTCGCCCATTGCTTGAACAACAACAGGGAAGCCTACAGCGGCTCCATTGGCTTTATTTACAGTAAATTGAATGTGACTACCTTCCTTCAAGGTTACCCCGGTCGCTTCAGCTGCTTTTTCAGAATAGTAGTAGGGGCTCAACATACGATACAAGCCGTTGCTACCTTCGGCCTCTTCTATTTCTACTTTCACGCCATCACCTACAAGACCTTCGTCACCAATAGTACCAGACCAACCAGAATAGAATTGTGCAGTACCTGCCGGTATCCAATTGTAGGCTTTACTCAGCTTGATAGTTGCGGTAGAAGTACCTGCCACCGAGGTAGCATCTTCAGCGATAGAGAGGGTTGCTGAATAGGCTACTCCTACTTGAATATCCCCCACAGCAATAGTATAGAAAGCAGTGTTGCTTCCATCTGCAAATGTAACTTCAGAAGGGCCGCTCAGCACAGTATGGCTGAACTTTGCAGTTACAGAAACTGTAGATGATCCCGACTTTGTATTACGAGTCATTGGTACTTTGATTTCAGTCAGCGTTTCGTTGCCTGCAATAGAACGAGTCTGCTCCTTCTGATCAAAAGTATATTTCACTCCATTCTCTGCGGGAGCTTCGTCCCAATAGCCATCGGTACTACAGCCGACAAAAGTTGTCATGATGGCTAGTAGCGCCATTGATATGATTGATTTATAAAGCTTCATATATAAATACTTTTACGATTAGTTTACCTTGGTTAATTAGTTATCTGCTACCGGAGACGGGATAGACGTTACCGGATTGTTGTCAGCCGAAGAAATGAGTGAATTACCTTGTTCTTCGCTTTCAGGAATACGGTAGATCAATGTATTATCACCGGGCTGAACATTGAATACATAAGCAGCCGGGAATCCTGCTCCACGACGATCTATACCCTTGTTCAGACGCAGGATATCAAAATAAGAAAGACCTTCACCCCAAAGTTCAATACGACGTTGTTCCCAAACGGCATCTTGTACAGCGGTTGCACTGGATGCAGTGCACTTGTAAGCCGGATCGCGGTAGTCGTTTACAAACTTCTGCAGAGTTGCAGCACCGGTTGCCGGATTTCCACCCATAGCTTGTGCTTCTGCCAGAATAAGGTACATCTCTTCAACACGCATCAAAGGAATATCGCTGGCATTGGTACTCTGAGCCAGCACATCTTTGTAAGGACCATATTTCATCTGTGAGTATGCCGGGCAACCGTACTTCGCAGCCTGAGCTACCTGTGCTTCATTCAGGTTATCCGAATGTTTATTGGCATCAAGCCACCAACCCTTGCGGACATCTGTTTCGGGTATTTCGTTGAATAACTTCTTGTTAATCATACGCCATGCGCCTACAGAGGCATAACCATAGTTCAATGAGCCCATGTGCGAAGCGAAATTCACAATACCTGAGGTTACTACACGGTCCGTTTCAGCAATAACAATAGCCCACATCCAAGAGTGATCGCTACTTTCTGTAAATCCGGGTTTGCTGACTTCATCGCGGCTATAAGGAGCCCCGCTACCTTCAATTGCCTTTTGAGCATCGGCAGCTGCCGCACTCCAATTCTGCATAGTCAGGTTGACGCGGGCACGCAGACCATGAGCTACTTCCTTGCTGATGTATCGTTTGTCATTGCCACGGGTTTTGGTGGTAGTTTCCAGCAGAGTAATAGCCTTATTCAAGTCAGCCATAATTTGGTCATAAACCTCTTGCACTGTAGCACGGGCACAGCCATTGGCAGCTGCTTCATTAGCATTTTCGTTTGTAATCAGAGGTACACAAAGCGCCGATTCATGACCTTTATAAGTGTGTTGATACATCTGAGCCAACACAAAATAATCGAATGCCCGAATAGATAACGCTTGTGCTAGATAATACTGCAACTCATTTTCGTTCGTGTCCGGATCGATAGTTCCTACTACAGAGTTAGCCGTATAAATCTGATTGTATATCGTACGCCACAAGATGTTTGTCGGACGATAAGTAAAATAAAGGTCTTCAAAAGTCATGGAGCGGGTAAACCAGTTATAACCGTTGTCCAATCCCACCATATCGGTACCACGACTATCCAGGTTTAACATAATAGAACCATAGCCGAAGTCATCATGCCCGAAAGAGGTAGGAATTGCATTTCCATAAACGCTGAACATTGCCGTGATACCCGTAACGCTTGCCGAAACCATTTCAGGGTCAGAAGCCACAACCTGCTCTTTCTGATCACCCGTTACGATGGCTCCCAGGGGCTCAGTATCCAGATCATTACAACCTATAAGCGATACGCTTAGAAGTGTCGATGCTAATAATTTAAACTTTATATTTTTCATTGTTATTCAACTTTAAATAGTGATAGTTTAGAACGTTAATTTTACACCTGCCGAAATACTGCGTAAAGCACCATAAGTAGCAGTAGTAGAAGATACATAGCCCTGACGCGGATCCAAGCCCTTACGTGCGGCGAACAATGCTACATTGTCGGCAGCACCATAAATGCGCAGTGTTTCTACTCCAATGTTACGGAGCAATCGTTTGGGTAAGGTATATCCTAAAGTAATATTATTGATAGACAAATAATTGGAAGATACGATCCAACGGTCGGAGCTGGAGCTTGCATCGTATTCTTCGGTTGAACACAGACGAGGAACATCAGTATTCGGATGTTCGGGTGTCCATGCTTTGGCTATGTCTTTGTGCCAGTTGTGACCACCGTTAGAGCTGTTGCCACCATGCATAAGATCTTGATAGGTATAGTCCCAGATCTTACCACCCAATTGGTAGGCAAGCTGAATGGAGAAGTCGAAACCATAGAAATCCAAGCTTGTACCAAAACCACCGTAAACAGTGGGGAGCAAGTCGCCACTCGCCTCTTTGCTGTTAGAAGCAACTGCGTAGTTAGAAGTAGTATAAGCTTTGCCGTCATCATCCTTTGCCCAGTAGAGAGCTTGGCCGGTAGTAGGATCAACACCCGCATACTTCACGAGATAAAGTTGATACATTGATTCACCCTCGCGATAGATACGTGATCCACTGATCAGTTCACCTTCCAGGTCGGGATGCAGTTCATTGATCTTATTCTTCAAGAAGGTGGCATTGCCAAAGATACTCCATTTCAAATCATTGGTATTGATAGCATTGTAAGTCAAATCGAGTTCAACACCCGAGTTGGTCATAGAACCGATATTCATCGGGATGGAACTGTAACCGTTGGAGTTAGCTACCGGCTTGTTGTAAAGCATATCACTGGTTTTGCGGCTGAAATATTCTACCGAACCTTCCAATTTGTTTCTAAAGAGTGCGAATTCTGTACCAACATTGAAAGCATTACTCTTTTCCCAAGTAATATCCGGATTACCTTTGTAATAAAGCGTACCGTCAGAGAATATACCATCGGCACCAGTCATTGAGAATTGGTCGATATACGGATAGTAGTTTGCGTAACCGTTTCTCAGCAGAGCATCGTTACCTTGCTGACCGAAAGAAGCCTTCAACTTCAGCATCTCTATCCATGCTACATCGTCCATAAAGCTCTCTTTGCTGATAACCCATGCAGCACTGGCCGACCAGAAATTACCCCAACGCTTGTCGGGATGGAAACGTGAAGAAGCATCACGACGATAAGAAGCACTGGCAAAGTATTTTTCGTTGTAGTCATAGTTGATACGACCGATAATACCTCTTGTGGAATATTCATCACGAGCACCACCACCACGTTTATTATCAATAGAGTTGTTTACCGTAAAGTCATAATCCTTATAGAGGTTCTGACCGGTTGCATAGCTATACTCATAGCGGTAGTCATAGCTTTCATAACCCACTAACGCATCAAAGTTATTCAGACCGAAACTTTTTCTGTAAGTAGCCAGATACTGCTGGTTGAAAGCAGATGTACGCATATGTTCCTGTTGTACGGAACCACCGTAGCTTGCAGATTGTCCGTAATACTTGTTACCCAAATAGTTGTAGCGTGTGTTGTCAATGTAAACACCCAATGATCCGGTTAATTTCAGCCCTTCAATCGGACTCAGTTCTACAAACCACTTACCATTAAGAATATCCATCAGATACTCTTCCTTATTATAAAGCAAGTCTCCTTTCGGGTTTGACATAGACATCCAGTTACGGGTAGCATTTGTACTACTGCCATCACCATAATCATAAATAGGCTTACCCGAATTCCTGTCACGAGCCAGCGAACCGTCAGCATTGCGTACGAACATCGGGATTACCGGAGCAATTTCATTAGCAAGATAGAATGCGTTTCCTGAAGAATTGGTTGCAGTCTGTTCACCCGGATATTTACTTTTTGAGTTGGTATATCCCATGTTAGTACCGAACTTCAACCATTTTTTTGCTTGATAATCCACAGTCATACGGGTAGAAATACGGTTGAAACCAGAACTCTCAATCACACCGTTATCTTCCAGATAACCGGCAGAAAAGTAGTAGTTCAAACGATCGGTACCACCTGATACGCTCAAATTATACTCTTGACGCAACTGGCTGGAGATAGTTCCTTTTGTCCAATCATCAGGTGTATAGTAGTATTGACCGTCACTGTAACCCAACTTGGCATTCGGATTGATTTTTCCATCCATTCCAATCAGTCCTTCACCTTGAGGCAAAGTATATATTTGATAACCGATAGCCGGGAAGAGCTGTGCATTGGCATAGGCGTGAGATGCTTCAGGAGTGCGTCCCAGCTTGTAATAAGCAGCATTGTACTGAGCTTTATAAAGAGTCTCCATATACACATCAGGGCTCTCTATCACATCATATTTGCCCACTTGGCGGGAATTGCTTCCCCAACGTGCATCTACAGAGATACGTGCTTCACCGGTTTTACCTTTCTTTGTTGTAACCAAGATAACGCCGTTGGCACCACGAGCACCGTAAAGAGCAGCCGCAGCAGCGTCTTTCAACACAGTCATCGTCTCAATATCTTGTGAGTTAATAGAAGAAATATCACCGTCAAACGGAATACCATCCACTACATATAGCGGTTCATTACTAGATGCCATAGAACCGATACCACGAATACGTACCGTAGCTGAAGTACCCGGTTGGCCGTTGCTGCTTGTGGTTTGCACACCGGCAACATTACCAGACAATGCATTCGTTATATTAGAAACTTGTCGTTTCTCCAACTTATCAGCCTTCACCACAGAAGCCGAACCCGTAAATGTCGATTTTTTAGCTGTACCATAAGCAACCACCATTACTTCATCAAGCACCTCTGAATCAGATTTTAGGACAACTTTTACGTTAGGGCTAATTGGCACTTCCTGTGTCTGCATACCAATAAACGAAATCCGCAAAGTCTTCGCAGAACTATAGATATTATATATGACTGATATATAACGTTTTATATTTTACAATGAACTTGGTATATAATAGATAATGTCACTTATAAGTATATGTAATGACGATTGAAATAATAGAATTCTACCTATTTTCTTCTTAAGATGCAAATAATGCTTTGATAAACAATAAATTACCTATTGCAATCTACTTTTATAATGCATTTTCAAAACTACTTGCTTTCAGCATAAACTATATATCTATATATAAATTACTCTTATACACTTTATGCTAATAAAATATATATTTACAACATAAAAGCGAGTAAGCAACTTTGTTATTTTTTAGTTGGTCAAAACTTCAGATTTGGATATAAGTAAGTATCTACAAAAAAGATCCAATATATATAAATGTAGGAGGTCAAGCAATTGGCGTTATAAAACGCCATATTTATAAAAAATGCTTTGAATCGTTTGTTTCATTCTTTGCTTCCAATCTCTAATCTATTGGTCTATAGGGTATATAGATACTTTGGTTAACATTTGCTATGTTAAAAAGGGGATAAAGTCATTTCATACATTAATTATATATGAATTCAGAAAATGTATCTTAGTTCGTTTTTTATATAAAGGATTTGAAATGCAGTCCTTTATTTATATCAATATACTAAAAATAAGCGGTGTTAACAATTAGAAATACTATTCTTATGTACGTCTTCTTAGGAATATAAGTACAAAAGTTCTATCTGATATTAAAAGAAAAAGTCGGGAGTATAAAGAGGAAACTTCTTTTTTTCAGTAACTATTCTCTATTCAAAGCTTGCGAACAGATATTCGCAGTGCTTGAATATGTATTCGCGCAGTGCGAATAAGCGTTCGCAAGGTGTGAATGAATATTCAACTACTTCTTTTTTGATTTAAATAAGAGCGAATGATGTTTCTCTAAATCATTCACAATGGTCATATCCATCACATTGGTATATACTTGGGTTGTTTTCACACTCTTGTGCCCCAACAACTTCTGTACGGTTGTAATATTCACCCCATTATAAATTAATAAGGTGGCATTGGTATGGCGTGCAGTGTGAAACGAGATTTTCTTTGATAATCCTGCCATCCGGGCAATGACAATTAAGTCCTTGTTTACATTCGAATTATCTCTTAGATGAAAGAACTCTTGCAGATTATCCTGATATTTCTCGAGTATCGCAATTCCTTTACCCTCAAAGAGAAGATATAAAGGAAGTCTGACCTCTGTATTTGTCTTCACAGACTTGTATATCAACCAGGTTTCTTGGCGAATCTCCACTATATTATTCGGCGATAAGTTTATAAAATCCGAATATCTCATTCCTGCATAACAACAAAACAAGAATGCATCCAGCGTTTTTTGGTATTTCACATATCTCCCCGTTAAGTTCAGTTTTTCCAATTTCTCCAACTCTTCCGGAACTAGATGCGTATGTTTGTTTTCTACAGTTTTGATTTTATATTTGCGGAAAGCATATTTCTGTATTTCCATATAATCCTTGTTGATAGCGACATTGATATGCCGCTTCAGGTGTTTCATGTGTTTGGCTATTGTGTTTGTGTGGTAACCTCTTGACTGCAAGAAGTATTCAAATGAAGATATAAACTCGAATGTCAAATCAGAAAAAGACACGTCTTTTTTGAACTCTTGTAGCAATGCAAGGGTGGAAAGATGATTGCGCTTAGTGCTTTCCTTTAGTGCTGAGTTGGCTACCTCTTGCCTGAAAAAAGGTATAAAGGAGGAGTTATTTTCGCTTGTACTCAAGACATCCTTGAGCAAATCTAAAGAAATACGCCTTCCTTGTTGCCATAGCTCCAACTCCTTTTTTTCTATTGCCGCCATATATCCATATATCACTCTGTTCAATGCATCTGCATTTGGGTGATTTCTGACGACAAGCTTCTTAGCATCCCATTGTTCCGGCTTCAGATAGACCTTGGTGGAGAAATATTTCTTTTTTCTATCCAAATAGGCTTCTACCTGCACTAATGCCATTCCCTTCTTGTTCAGGCTTTTTTTTCTGTTGTACACTAAATTGTAAATAATCTTACTCATTTCTCTCGATTTTAATTAATACTATAAACAAATAAGACGATATTATGTGCTCTATGCGTATTGAACAAGAATTAATATCTCTAAAAAGTGTCTTTTTATGTTTAGTTCTTGATTTGCATTTAGTATTTAAAAACTCTCAATTTGTCTCAAATAAAAGTTCGTTTTCGCTCATGAAGGCCTGTTTTTTAACCATTTTGTTTTAAAAGATATGTATTTCTTGGAAAACAAGGCTAAAAAAGGCAAATCAAAGTGACAGGAGGTTTCTCTTTATTTATGCATTTTTAAGTGCAAAAAAGCTGCTATTAAGCATAAAACGCTGATACCTATTAACAAAATGATAGATTTACAAGGTTTTTTCAATAAAATAATTGTTCGTTTCAGTTTTATTAATATATTTGCATTTTGTTAGAGTAAAGAAACAATTAATGTAAAGTTAAACTTTAAGAGAGAATTTATGAAAAGAAAATTAATGCTGTTATTGGCCTGTCTTTTTGTAGGAATAGGCCTAGTAACTGCCCAAACACAGAAAGTTACAGGTGTTGTAATTTCTGAGGAAGACGGGCAGCCAGTTATTGGAGCCTCTGTATTGGTAAAAGGTACACAAATTGGTGCTATTACTGGTGTAGATGGTGATTTTACATTACCGAACGTACCAAGTTCTGCGAAGACTTTGATTATTTCGTATATTGGTATGCAGACGCAAGAGGTGGCAATTAAACCCAGTATGAAGGTTATCATGAAGTCTGATTCTGAGGTACTTGATGAAGTGATGGTTGTAGCATACGGTACAGCTAAGAAGTCTTCATTTACCGGTTCGGCTTCTACTATTGATAGCAAGAAACTGGAACTTCGTCCTATTACGAACGTAACAAAAGGGTTGGAAGGACAGTCGACAGGTGTGTTGACTACTTCTGGTTCTGGACAGCCGGGTGAGGCTGCATCTGTAGTAATCCGCGGTTATGGTTCTATCAATGCATCTAAGAGTCCTTTGTATGTTGTGGATGGTATTCCTTATGATGGTTCTTTGAGCTCTATCAACCCGTCTGATATCGAAACCATGACTGTTTTGAAAGATGCTTCTGCAGGTGCTCTTTACGGTGCCCGTGGTGCTAATGGTGTTGTGATGATTACTACTAAGAAGGGTAAAGAAGGTAAGACTCAGGTGAATTGGCGTTCTACTGTAGGCTGGTCTTCACGTGCCATTAAAGAGTATGATATGGCTGATCCAAAAGAATTTGTTCAGTTGACTTATGAAGCATTGCGCAATGGTTATGTATTTAATAATGGCTATTCGTGGGGGGATGCAGAAGCTGCTGCCAGAGGACGCCTTGGTGCAACATTGGGTGGTGAGCTTTATAATCCTTTCAAAAATTATACTTGGGATGCTATGATCAATCCTCAAACAGGTATGGTTCAAGCTGATGCTCAAGCTGTATGGAATGAAAAGTGGCTGGATGCTGTACAGAGAGACAATGCCTTCCGCCATGAACACCAGTTATCTTTAACCGGAGGTAATGAGAAGACTAAATATATGTTCTCTTTAGGATACCTGAATGAAGACGGTATTTTGGAGTCTACTTCTTTCCAGCGTTATAGTGCACGTGCTAATATTAGTTCTACTGTTACAGACTGGTTTACTGCGAATTTAAATACATCATTGGCTCATTCTTTGCAAAATTTCAGTGATTATGATGGGTCTTCTGTTTCTAACGTGTGGTATTCCGCACAGTTTGTTTCTCCGCTGTTCCCGATGTATGTAAAGGATGCCGCAGGAAAAAATGTTTTGGGTGAGGAGGGCAAACCGCAGTTGGATTATGGTGACATGAACAAGCGTCCGGGTAGTTATAATGATTTTAATCCATTGGGTGGTTTGCTTGATGATAAGTCTGATTTAAAGAATGATGTTGCAAGCTTACGTACGGCAATGACGTTTGGATCTGATAATGATAGTTTTGGCGCGTTTAAGGGCTTGAAGCTATCTTTTAATTTTGGTGTAGACTATCGTAACCAATTGCAGAAGAGGTATATGAATATGTATCATGGCAACCAGGCCACTGCCGGTGGTTTATTGATGAAGTACAATACTCGTATGCAAAGTTATACTTTCAACCAGTTGTTAACTTGGAATCGTTCTTTCAATCTGCACAATTTTGATGTATTGGCAGGTCATGAGTTTTATGCTTATAAATATGAGTATATGAGTGCAGGTAAGACTAACTTGGTTGATGGTATCCTTGAATTGCGTCCGGGTACTACTCTTTACAATGCAGACTCCTATACTAATAACTATAGAATTGAATCTTGGTTGGGACGTTTCAACTATAACTATGATGAAAAGTACTACTTCTCTGCTTCTTTGCGTACAGATGGTTCTTCTCGTTTTTACAAAGACAATCGTTGGGGTACATTCTGGTCAATCGGAGGTAATTGGCGTATTTCTAAAGAAGCTTTTATGGAGGATGTTTCTTGGGTGAATAATCTTTCTCTGAAAGTTAGTTATGGCGAACAAGGTAATGATAATATATTGAATAGCCTTGGGTATAGTGATTATTATCTGTGGCAGAGTCTTTACAGTTTGGATTGGGCTAATTCCAATCAGATTGGTGGTATGATTTCCTCTTTAGAGAATAGAGATGTATCTTGGGAAAAGAATGCTAATCTTAATATTGGTATAGAGGCTTCTTTATTTGATAGCCGCCTGTCTATCAACGCAGAATATTATAACAAGAAGACTTCTGATATGTTGCTGAACTATCCGATGGCTACTTCTACCGGTTTTAATGGTTATAATGCTAATGTTGGCGATATGCGCAATAGCGGTTTTGAATTTGAAATAAAAGGTACTCCTGTCAAGACTAATAATTTTACATGGGAATTGACATGGATGGGGTCTACCGTGAAGAATAAAGTTCTGAAACTTACAGCTGAAAGTCCCGAAATTGTAAGTGGTATTTATAGTATCAAAGAAGGTAATCCTCTTTATACATTCTATATGGCAAAATCTGCTGGTGTCGATCCTGCAACAGGTGCTCAACTCTATTGGATTTATGATAAGGATGATAATGGTAATATAACCAATGAACGCATTAGTAGTGACTATGCAAAGGCTGCTAATAGCAAATATTATTTAGGAAGCCGTATCCCTGATTTGTATGGTAGTATCGGCACAAATCTTTCATGGAAAGGTATTGATCTTTCTATCTTGACTACATACTCTGTCGGTGGTAAGGTATATGATGGTTTGTATGCTGGTACCATGAACAATATGTATTATAATACGAACTGGAACAAACATGCGATGCGTCGTTGGCAAAAACCGGGTGATGTTACTGATGTTCCCCGTATTGAAGTTGCTGGGAAAAATACAACAAACGATCGTTTCTTGGTTGATGCTTCTTATTTTTCTATCAAGAATGTTACATTGGGATATACTTTGCCTAAGTCATGGATGAATAGAGCAAAATTGAATTCTGTTCGCGTGTTTGGTTCTGTTGATAACTTGGCATTGTTTACTCACTTGCAAGGCATGGATCCGCAGTACAACTTTACTGGTCAGACAGATTATTCTTATACACCTAACAAGACTTGGTCTTTAGGTTTTGAAATTAATTTCTAACCCCTAAATTGATTATAAATAATGAAAGCAATATTGAAATATATGTTTGTCGGACTGCTGTCTTGTGGAACGTTCGTATCTTGTACGGAAGATTCTCTAGAGACTGCACCAACCGACTCTATGTCCGGTACAGGGCTGTTGGGCAATGCTAGTGCTGCATTGGTTCCTTTGAATGGTATTTATCGTTCTATGTATACTGCGTGGTCACCAACAGATAACACTCATCAAAGTTTTGGCATTTCGGCTTATAACATTATGGCCGATGTTATGGGTGAAGACTTCATTATGGCAGCTTCTGGTAGTGGCTGGTTTTGGTACGATTGTCTTTATGATGTGAAAGCTCTCTATGCTAGAACGTCATGGCGTTCTTATGATTTGTGGAATGCATATTATACATGGGTGTCCAATGCTAACTATATCATCAATGCAGAAGAAACTATGACAGGTGCTGAAGCTGATGTAAAATATGTCATCGGTCAGGCTTATGCTATTCGTGCTTATTCTTACTTTATGTTGGCGCAGACTTTTGCACGTACTTATAAAGGACATGAGAATGAACCGTGTTGCCCTATCTATACGGAGCCTACTGTTGCAGGTACTGAAGGTCAACCACGTTCAACGGTAGGAGCTGTGTATGATCAGATTGTTTTAGATATAAACAAAGCGATAGAGATGCTGGAAGGTACTAAACAAAAGCATATTAGCCATATTGGCTATGCTGTTGCATTAGGATTGCAAGCTCGTATCGCATTGGTGATGGAAGATTGGGCTACAGCTAAGAGTGCGGCGCATACTGCAATAGCAGCCAGTGAATGTGAAGTACTTCCGGTTAGCAGTTTTAAAGGCCTGAATGATGTCTCTGCCAAGAATGTAATGTGGGGTGCAGATATCATTGCCGACCAATCAGGTATGTATGCAAGCTTATTCTCTCACATGGATGCTGATGCCGGTAAATATGGTGCTTCGGCTTTGAAGCAGATCAATAAAGAACTGTATGCCAAGATGGGAGGCTCAGACGCTCGTAAAGCATGGTGGGATCCGACTTATCCGGAAAATGAGAATGGTGGTTATCAACAAGAAAAATTCAAGTTTTCTGATATTCAGACTTGGATGGGAGACTACATTTGGATGCGTGTGGAAGAGATGTATTTGACAGCCGCAGAGGCTGAATGCCGTTTAGGTGGTGCAGAAGAAGTTAATGCTATTAAAGATTTAATGGCAGTGATGTCGATGCGCGATCCTAACTATAAATGTACCAAGACCGGCACAGAGTTAGGTCGGTTGACAAGTGATGAAACCGGCTCATTGTTGGAGGAAATTATTACTCAACGTCGTATTGAACTGTGGGGAGAATTTGGCCGTATTTATGATATCCGTCGCTTGAAACAAGGTTTCCGTCGTACCACTGCTATGGGATGGCCTGAAGATGCTTTGTTGGGAAATCGTCCTACTGATGATTCAGAGTGCTATATGTGGGTACTGACTATTCCACAGACTGAGTTTGATGGAAATGTGAATATGGATCCTGTAACCGATCAGAATCCAACCGGTGATTATTAAAAACTAAAATATTTGCAAACATTAAAGTGAATTATTATGAGATATTTAAATAAAATCCTCGTATCCCTGTCGCTTTTGGCAACTATGTTGCTCACAGGATGTAATACAGATCAGGAGGGACCGGTTTATAAAGAAAGTGCAGAAGGGCTGGGATTCTCTTCATCTGCTTTGACCAGCCAAGTTGTTACGCTTGGAACTCCTACATTTACAGTTGATTTATATCGTGTTAAGGCTGGCGAGGCGTTGAGTGGAAGTGTTTCCATCTTTGCTTATAAGTTGGCTGCTGATAAAAAGACCAAAATACCTCAAGAAGGCTATACCGTCAGCGGCTTTAGTTTTGCAGCAGATGCTACTATGACAAGTGTTACAGTGGATGCTACTCCACTTTCTGTAGGCGATAATGTTACTATTGAACTGACGGTGGCAACAGAAAATGTAGCATTGGGAGGTAGTAATGTAGCCACTATGGCTGTTACGAAAGATTATAGTTGGAAATCTATTGGTACGGGTATTTGGCGAGACGGCGTGATCAGTTCGATCTTTGATGTTCCTGCCGGAGTGACTTGGGAGGTAGAAGTGGAAGAAGCTGAAGAACTTTCGGGTATGTATCGTGTGACTAATCCTTATGGATATGGAAAATGCCCGTGGGTAGAGGAAGCTGAAGTCACAGTTGATCCTTGCTACGTCAAAATTGATGCCAGTGATCCTACTGAGGTTTATTTAGCTAATCAGGGCTTGGGCTTTGCTTGGGACTATGGTGAATTCATGCTCGGTTCAGTTTTGAATGTTGGCTATCCGGGAGTTTATGGAACCAAGAATGGTAAAGAGATAGACTTTGGTACTTTGTTTGTTGCTATGGGTGGTGATATCTATTCTATAACTGCCGGTGGTGGATTAACTTTGCCTTAAAGATAAGTAAGTATATATAATTAAAAGAAGAGGCTGAACTCAGGTTTTCTCCGGTGAATAGGAGAGATGCTTTTGAGTTCAGTCTTTTCTTTTTGTATTTTGGTTGCAGAATAGGTATGGAAGGTTACTTACAAGGTGAATCTTTCTGAATAATTAAAAACAATATCCGAAGGATTTCTACGAAAATCCTTATATTTGTCGCCACTAATAGATAAGAAATAATACATATATATAATAAGGTATAGTAAATGAAAGAATTTGTAATTTCCGAAGTGCAGGCAGAAACAGCAGTATTGGTAGGTCTCATCACTAAAACGCAGGATGAGCGAAAGACGAACGAATACCTGGACGAGCTGGCATTCTTGGCTGAGACAGCCGGGGCGGAAGTAGTGAAGCGGTTTACCCAAAAGCTGGATGCAGCGCATTCCGTGACCTACGTAGGTAAGGGTAAACTGGAAGAAATCAAAGAATACATCCGGAACGAAGAGGAAGCCGAACGCGAAATCGGCATGGTGATTTTTGATGATGAACTCTCCGCTAAGCAGATACGTAATATAGAAGCTGAACTCAAAATCAAGATACTGGACCGTACGTCCCTGATTCTCGATATCTTTGCCATGCGCGCCCAGACAGCCAATGCCAAAACACAGGTAGAGCTGGCGCAGTATAAGTACATGCTCCCCCGTCTGCAACGTTTGTGGACTCACTTGGAACGTCAGGGTGGTGGCTCCGGTGCCGGAGGTGGAAAAGGTTCCGTGGGACTTCGTGGTCCGGGTGAAACACAGTTGGAAATGGACCGCCGTATCATCCTGAACCGTATGTCTTTGCTGAAGGAACGCCTTGCCGAGATTGACAAGCAGAAGTCTACCCAGCGCAAGAACCGCGGCCGCATGATTCGTGTGGCACTGGTGGGATATACCAATGTGGGTAAATCCACCTTGATGACCTTGCTCTCGAAGAGTGAAGTCTTTGCAGAGAACAAGCTGTTTGCCACGCTGGATACGACGGTACGTAAGGTGATTATCGAGAACCTGCCGTTCCTGCTTTCCGATACGGTAGGATTCATCCGTAAGTTACCGACAGACCTGGTAGATTCCTTCAAATCTACCCTCGATGAAGTGCGCGAAGCAGATTTACTGCTGCATATCGTAGACATCTCCCATCCCGATTTTGAAGAACAGATAGAAGTTGTGAACAAGACATTGGCGGATATCGGTGCAGCCGGTAAGCCGATGATTCTTGTATTCAATAAAATAGACGCTTACACCTACGTGGAGAAAGCGGCTGACGACCTTACCCCCAGAACCAAGGAAAACTTAACACTCGAAGAACTGATGAAGACGTGGATGGCAAAGATGGAGGATAACTGCCTCTTTATCTCTGCCCGCGAGAGAATCAACATAGAGGAACTGAAGAGTGTAGTTTACGCACGTGTAAAGGAACTGCACGTACAGAAGTACCCTTATAACGATTTTCTTTATCAGACTTACGAAGATAGTGAGGAATAACTTTCACCACATGTGCAATCTTTGTGGTGAATAAAACCGATAAGGATTATGATTTACAGAAAACTGACCGAAGACGAAGTACTCCGGTTGAAAAGCCAGTCGTGTCTGGCAGATGATTGGGGGAAAGTAACCGTTGCAGAAGAGTTCTCGACGGAGTTTGTGCATCACACCCGCTTTTCGGGAGAGGTGCGTTTGGGGGTGTTCCATTCAGAGTTTACCTTGCCGGGAGGAATCCGCAAGCATTCCGGCCTGCGGCATGTGACGCTGCACAATGTGACGGTGGGCGACAACTGCTGCATTGAAAACATCCAGAACTATATTGCCAATTACGAAATCGGGCATGACACGTTTATCGAGAACGTAGATATCATGCTGGTAGATGGCGTGTCGAAGTTCGGCAACGGCGTGGAAGTATCGGTTCTGAACGAAACCGGTGGACGCGAGGTACTTATCAACGATAAGCTGTCGGCACACCAGGCCTATATCCTGGCTCTTTATCGCCATCGTCCGGAACTGATTGCGCGGATGAAGGAAATCACAGACTTTTATTCCAATAAGCATGCTTCTGCGGTGGGAACCATCGGCAACCATGTGATGATACTCAATACGGGTTCCATCAAGAATGTACGCATCGGCGATTATTGCCGCATTTGCGGAACCTGCCGCTTGTACAACGGAAGCATTAACAGCAATGAAGTGGCACCGGTACAGATCGGTCACGGAGTAATCTGCGACGACTTTATTATCTCTTCCGGTTCGCATGTCGATGACGGAGCGATGTTGAGCCGCTGCTTCGTGGGCCAGGCATGCAAGCTGGGACATAATTATTCCGCTTCGGATTCGTTGTTCTTCAGTAACTGCCAGGGCGAGAACGGTGAAGCATGCGCCATCTTTGCCGGACCGTATACGGTGACGCATCATAAATCTACGCTGCTGATTGCCGGTATGTTCTCGTTCATGAATGCTGGTTCGGGTTCCAATCAGAGCAATCACATGTATAAGCTGGGCCCTATCCATCAGGGAACTTTGGAGCGTGGTGCCAAGACCACTTCCGATTCATACATCCTGTGGCCTGCCAGGGTGGGGGCGTTCTCTCTGGTGATGGGACGTCACGTCAACCATTCCGATACATCGAACCTGCCGTTCTCCTATCTGATAGAACAGAACAACACGACTTACCTCGTGCCGGGCGTCAACCTGCGCAGCGTAGGTACCATCCGCGATGCACAGAAGTGGCCCAAGCGCGATGGGCGTACCGATACAAAGAAACTCGATTATATTAACTATAACCTCCTCAGTCCCTACACTGTGCAAAAGATGTTCAAGGGGCGGGAGACTTTGCAGAACCTGCGCCATGCCAGTGGTGAGCTTTCTGATATTTACTCCTTCCATAGTGCTAAGATACGCAACTCTGCGTTGGTGAAAGGCATCCGTTTCTACGAAATAGCGATCCATAAATTCCTCGGAAACTCCGTTATCAAGCGTCTGGAAGGCGTCGACTTCCGCTCGAATGAAGAGATACGTGCCCGCCTGAAGCCCGATACCACCGTAGGCAGCGGCGAGTGGGTGGATATCTCCGGACTGATTGCCCCGAAGAGCGAGATTGATGCACTGATAGACGGCATTGAATCGGGCACGGTAAACCGCCTGAAGTATATCAATGCCGAATTCGAGAAGATGCACAACAATTATTATACCTACGAATGGACGTGGGCCTACGATATGTTGGAAGAATTCTACGGTATCAACCCCGAAAGCATTACGGCCGAAGACATCATCCACATCGTAGAGAAGTGGAAAGAAGCCGTCGTTGGCCTCGACCGCATGGTGTACGAGGATGCCAAGAAGGAATTCTCACTGGCTTCCATGACGGGCTTCGGTGCCGACGGTTCGCGTCTTGAAAAGGAGATGGACTTTGAACAGGTGCGCGGCGACTTCGAGAGCAATCCTTTTGTAACGGCTGTGCTGAAGCATATCGAGGACAAGACGGCGCTGGGCGATGAACTGATAGCGCGGATGCAGCGGGTGTTGGCTTAAAATCCGCGTTTATCCGCTTCATCCGTGTAGTCCGCGTATCTATCCATCATTTTCACTCTAATTAAAGAAATATTTCAATAATAGTTTTTACCTTTGTAGTCACGATTAACTAATTTAAAATAAACGAGTAATTATGGCAACAACACCTCCGTTTAAGTATCAGCCCATGTTCGAGAAAGGCAAAGATACGACTGAGTATTATCTGCTTACGAAAGATTACGTATCTGTAAGCGAGTTTGAAGGAAAACCTATTCTGAAGATCGAGAAGGAAGGTTTGACCGCTATGGCCAATGCAGCTTTCCGTGATGTATCATTCATGTTGCGCCGCAGCCACAACGAGCAGGTGGCCAAGATACTGAGCGACCCCGAAGCAAGCAATAACGATAAATACGTGGCACTCACCTTCTTGCGCAATGCCGAAGTTGCATCCAAAGGCATACTTCCCTTCTGCCAGGACACCGGTACTGCCATCATCCACGGCGAAAAAGGACAGCAGGTATGGACAGGTTACTGCGATGAAGAAGCTCTCTCACTGGGTGTTTACAAGACATATACCGAAGAAAACCTGCGCTACTCTCAGAATGCACCTCTCACCATGTACGACGAAGTGAATACGAAGTGCAACCTCCCGGCACAGATCGATATCGAAGCCACCGAAGGTATGGAATATGAGTTCCTTTGCGTAACCAAAGGCGGCGGTTCTGCCAACAAGACTTACCTCTATCAAGAGACGAAAGCCATCCTGAACCCCGACACCCTCGTTCCTTTCCTCGTAGAAAAGATGAAGACGCTGGGTACGGCTGCTTGTCCTCCCTATCACATCGCATTCGTTATCGGCGGTACGTCTGCCGAGAAAAACCTGCTGACGGTGAAGTTGGCTTCTACCCACTACTACGACGGCCTGCCTACTACGGGCAACGAGTTCGGTCGTGCTTTCCGCGACATCGAGTTGGAAAAGAAGGTATTGGAAGAAGCTCACAAGATAGGCCTCGGTGCACAGTTCGGCGGCAAGTACCTGGCTCACGACATCCGCATCGTTCGTCTGCCGCGTCACGGTGCTTCCTGCCCCGTTGGTCTGGGTGTTTCCTGCTCTGCCGACCGTAACATCAAGTGTAAAATCAATCGCGAAGGTATCTGGATTGAGAAGCTGGACAGCAACCCGGGCGAACTGATTCCCGCCGAACTTCGCAAGGCTGGCGAAGGCGACGTTGTAAAGATTGACCTGAACCAACCGATGGCCGACATCCTGAAGGTGCTGACCCAATATCCGGTTTCTACCCGTCTGTCTCTGAACGGAACCATCATCGTAGGCCGCGACATTGCACATGCCAAACTGAAAGAACGTCTGGACCGTGGCGAAGATCTGCCTCAGTACATTAAAGATCATCCTATCTACTACGCCGGTCCCGCCAAGACTCCGCAAGGCATGGCTTGCGGTTCTATGGGCCCGACTACTGCCGGACGTATGGATCCGTATGTAGACCTCTTCCAAAGCCACGGCGGCAGCATGATTATGCTTGCCAAAGGTAACCGTAGCCAGCAAGTGACGGATGCCTGCAAGAAGTACGGTGGTTTCTATCTCGGTTCTATCGGTGGTCCTGCTGCTATCCTGGCGCAGAACAACATCAAGAGTATCGAGTGTGTAGAATATCCCGAACTCGGCATGGAAGCTATCTGGAAGATTGAAGTAGAGGACTTCCCTGCATTCATCCTGGTAGATGACAAGGGCAATGACTTCTTCAAACAACTGAAACCATGGAATTGCAGTAAGTAAAACAAGTAGTTCTAAGATAAAGAAAGCCGCTCCGGAGATTACTCCGTGAGCGGCTTTTCTGCATTGATACTTAATGCTTTGCAGTTTCCTATAGGTAGGGAACTGTCGTTTCCGGACGTAGAAACGCTCGTTTCCTGCGGCGAGAAACTGCAGTTCCTGCTAATGGGAACGCTCGTTTCCTTTAATGGGAACTGTCGTTTCTTCTCATGGGAACGCTCGTTCCCCTATATGGAAACGGAGCTCACCCCTCATATGGCTAACGCCCCCCCTCAGACTACTGCTGAAAATAAACGATTGGAAAGTAAATAGGGTTAGAGGCAATTGTTTATCTTTACAGCGCTAATTATTAATTTCTAATGTTATGGAACAAACTTTGGTGCGGCCAAACACGGGACAACACATTGTTTGGCTGGACGTAGTCCGACTGGTGGCCATGTTTACGGTGGTTTGCTGTCATAGTGCAGACCCTTTCAATTTCTATCCGGGCACTTCGCCCGACATCGGGGACATTAAGTTTTGGGGTGCTGTTTATGGTGCGGTGCTTCGCCCTTGCGTACCGCTTTTTGTGATGATAACCGGTGCTTTGCTGTTGCCGGTACGTGGGGAGACGTCGGTATTCTATAAGAAACGCATCCCGCGGGTGTTCTTTCCTTTCCTCATCTGGTCGGTGATTTACAATCTCTTCCCCTGGATAACGGGGCTGCTGGGAGTGGAGCCGCGGGTGATTCTTGATTTCTTTCCTTATTCGGGCGAGGAAGTCATGCGGCAGTCGCTGGGTGTAAGCATGGGATATATAGCCGAAATGCCTTTCAACTTCTCGTTGCTCGATGTGCACATGTGGTATATTTACCTGCTGATAGGGCTTTATCTCTACCTGCCTATATTCTCGGCATGGGTGGAGAAGGCGTCGGAACGTGCCAAACTGTGGTTCCTGGCGGCATGGGGAGTGACGCTGTTGTTACCTTATTATAATGAGTTTGTGGCTCAGTATCTTTGGGGGACCTGCTCGTGGAATGCATTCGGCATGCTGTACTACTTTGCGGGCTTCAACGGATACCTGCTGTTGGGCCATTATCTGAGGAATCACGATTGGAGCGGCAGGCAACTTTTGGGGTGGGGGCTTCCGATGTTCATCGTTGGCTATGCGGTGACGTTCTTTGGTTTCCGGCATGTGACGGCGCTGCCGGAGTATACAGATGAACAATTGGAGCTGTTCTTTACGTACTGTTCGCTGAATGTAGTGCTGATGACGATTCCGGTATTTATGCTGTGCAAGAAAGCCAATGTCCGTTCGGAACAAGTAAAGAAGGCATTGGCCAACCTGACGCTTTGCGGTTTCGGCATTTATATGATACACTATTTCTTCACCGGGCCGAGTGTGGTGCTGATGCGTGCGCTGCATGTGCCCATCTGTATACAGATTCCTTGTGCGGCGGTGGTTGCCTTCGGCGTTTCGTGGCTCTTGGTGTCGATGGCATACCGTTGCTTCGGGAAGAAGACGAAGTGGGTGTTGGGATAATTATTAATCATAGGAAAAACTTTTAAGATGATAGAATTGGAATTATTATCTGTTGAAGAATGTTCTTAATAGGATTTTGAAGTAATAATAATTATCTGGAAATATGACTGATAATCCTCCGTATGTGCTATCTTTGCAATAATTAGTACAAAGAACCGATAAAAGCACATAGATTATGAGATACTTGGACCCCAAAGCCGACCTGACGTTCAAACGCGTCTTCGGTGAGCATCCCGATTTGGTGATGAGCCTGCTGAACGCACTGCTTCCTCTCGACCCCGGTCAGGAAGTGACGGAAATAGAATACCTGCCGGTAGAACTGGTTCCGGACAATCCGCTGCGCAAAAACAGTATTGTGGATGTGCGTTGCCGAGACAAGCAGGGCCGCGTCTTCCTGGTGGAGATGCAGATGATCTGGTCGCCCGAATTCAAACAACGTGTCCTTTTCAATGCCTCCAAGGCATACGTGCGCCAGTTGAACACCGGCGAACAGTATGAATTGCTGCAACCCGTCTACTCGCTCAACTTGGTGAACGACACGTTTGAACCGGAGCTGGAAGGAGAATACTACCACTACTACCGCCTGGTGCACGTAGAACATACCGACCGCGTGATCGAAGGTCTGCACCTGATATTTGTGGAACTTCCTAAATTCACTCCCCATAATTACAGCGAGAAAAAAATGCAAGTGTTGTGGCTGCGCTACCTGACGGAAATCAACGAACGTACACGCGAAGTGCCCCAAGAACTGCTGGCCAATCCCGAAGTACGAAAAGCCGTGAATGCTCTTGAAGAATCTGCCTTCACGGATGCACAATTGGCCGGATATGAAAAGTTCTGGGATATCATCAGCGTAGAAAAGACGCTTTATAACAGTGCTGAACGCAGAGGATTGAAAAAAGGATTGGAAGAAGGATTGAAGCAGGGGCTTGAGCAAGGTCTCGAGCAAGGCCGTGAGCAAGGTCTCGAGCAAGGCCGTGAGCAAGGTCTCGAGCAAGGTCTCGAACAAGGCCGTGAACGTGAGCGTTTATTCAATGCTCGCAAAATGAAAGAGAAAGGACTGGATTATACTCTGGTTTCCGACATTACCGGTTTGACTTACGAAGAGATTGAAGCATTGTGAAATCTACGGATGTAGATGAATTAATTGGATTAGCTTATCATTCTGTCATCCTGAACTTGTCGAAGAATCTTCTCCTTTGTGATTATAGGAGAAGAGATGCTTCGATTACTCTCAGCATGACAGAATGATAAGCTAACTTTATTTTGAGGTATCTCTTTCTTGTAATTCCTTCTTCCACTCTTCATATCTCTTCAGCACCTTCAGCCCGTCACTGTTATACCACTTATAGCCGTTGCGGCGTTCGTGTCCTATCTGGGAGAGGTCGAAGCGCTTCACTCCGTCGCGGTCGCAGAAGAAGGGACGGTTATCTTCCAGGGTATAGAAACGTGCCCAAAGCGGGGGGCAATCCGTAGCAGATTGGGGGCAAGGCACCATGCGATAATCTTTCTTTCCTTCGCTGTTCGTAAAGTTCTCGCGCACGATTCCGGTAATCTGGCTTGCTTTGAACCATTCTATGGCAGCTTCTACCGAAGCTATGACTTCCGGCGAAGGATTGGGGAGCGACATCAGTAGCAGGACGATGTTGTCCGACTCTTGTCCGCTTAGCGAAGGCAGTTCGTAGGCACGTGCCTTGGCAGGAGCCAGGGTGTGCTCGTCGTGCTGGGCGCACCACACGGTGAGCTTTCCGTTCTGCCGCACTTGGGTCCGTAGAATGCATTCCACACCTTTGTCGAAGGCGGCGCGGGCTTGTTCGCAGATGTTCATTGGCACGTATGTGTAAGGAGCCTTCTTTTCGTAAATGTCCCGCAGTATCTCCATCACATTTACCATCGCATTGTCATTGTAGGTGATGTGCGTATAATACCCCGTGGGGCGCGGCCAGAACTGAGGCCAACCACCATTGGGGTATTGGCATTTCAGGATATAGCGGATGCCTTCGAGGGCAGCCTCTTTATACTTCTCGATGTGGGTGGCAAGATAGATGCGTGAGAGGTAATGGATCTCCGTACTTGTGGCATCGTTGTCGATAGTACTTGCATTGACATCCTCTTTGGCGGCAAGTACGTCTTCCAGTTCCTGCGGACTCAGTTCGGCAGGCATATAGATGTTCTTCGGCCAGCCGCCGGTGGTCTGCTGGTATAGCAGCACATTGTCTGCAATGCGGATGGCCTCGGGGGTATGGAAGAAGGCATCATCCAGTTTCGGTGCCATTTGCACCCAACTCTTGTACGGCTGTTTCTCTTTGTAGATTGCTGTTTCTTGTGCCTTTATCCCTGCTGTGCAGGCGAATAAAGCGCAGAGTAGAATTACCCGTTTCATAGTATACTCTTTCTTTTAGTGTTTCTTACTACGGGCAAAAGTAGAGAAAACCTAAAAGAAAGAGGGGGAATATTTATCTTTAAGGGAGTAAATATTGAGTTATTTGCTATTCAAGGTATTGCATTACCTTCCCACTGATCTGCAACAATGATATCTCGCAGAGCTTGATGTCGTATTCTGCAGAAAGAATACGCTCTTCTGCATCCAGCAGACTCTTCTGTGCTTCGCGCATTTCAATACCAGAGAGGTTTCCCAGCATATAGCGCTCCATGGCAATCTCATGGTTCTCTTTGGCGGCAACGAGGTTTTGACGTTCCAGGTTCAGCATCTGCAGGTTGTTTTGGTAAGCCTGCCAGAGGTTGCTGAGGTCGGCACGCAAGGCTTGTTCCAGTTGCTCGCGTTCCAAGCGTGCGTTCTGCACGGCGATGCTGGCATTCTTGCGCTCACGGCGTCGGTTCCCGTCGAAGAGATTGAAGCCGACGGTCACGCCGAAGTTCAGTCCGAGGTTGCTGCGGCGGCTGTTGGCGGAGATGTCGTATTTGTTGAGGGTGTAGCCGTAGCCTCCGTTCATTTTCACGTACGGGTAGTCGCGCGAGCAGACTTTCTTGTAGTCCAGCCGGGCCAGGGTATTGTTCTGTTCCGCCTTCAGCAGGGAGGCATTGATTTGCAGCGTTGCGTTCCAAAGCTCTTCAAAGTCCAGCGTATTGCTTACGTTGATGAGGCTGTCCTTGATGAGGAACGGGGCATCGACGTCTTTGTTTGCCATGAGCTCGTTCAGCTGAATGCGCGAGGTGTGCAGCAATTCCTGCTGCTTCATGTACTGCGCACTGTCCGCGTTGAAGTCCACCTTTGCCTGCTGATAGTCTAGGCGGGAGAAGTTACCGATGTGGTAGCGCTCTTCCACGATGCGCAAACGCTCCTTGGACAAAGATACTGCATAGCGGAAGTTCTTCAGACGAATCTTGTGCTGCACGTAGTTGTAGTATTCGGCGGCGATGTTGGCTATCAGGTCCTCGATGGCGATGCGTGTGTTGGTTTCGCCCTGGCGTTCCAGTTCCTTCAGCTTCTGATAGTTGGCGCTGATGTTGAAGCCGTCGAAGATGGTCCAGTTCAGGTTGATGCCGGCATCGAGCGTCTGGTCAAATACCCCGTTGTCCTTGGTGGTTTCGCCCGTGGCGCGGAGCTTGGTTTCGGTGTCGTTTATCGTTCCCCGATATCCGGTGGAAAGGTCGAGGGTGGGCAGATAACCGGCATTGCCCAGCGTGGCGTTGTTCTTGTTGACCTGCTCTTCGTTGCGGGCAATGCGCAGGGAGTAGTTGTTCAGCAATCCTTCTTCCAGACAAGACTTCAGGGTATAAGTAGGCATAGGCTGTGCCTGGAGGGCAAGCGCTGTGCATGCGGTGGCTATAAAGAATAAAATCGTACGTTTCATGCTTCTTTCAGTTTACTTCGATTCGTAGATATATAACTGTATATGGCGGGAACGATATACATCGTCAGCACTGTCGATATAAGCATACCGCCTACGACGGCCGTACCCATGGCGATGCGCTGGTTGCAACCTTCGCCGGTAGCGAACGCCAGCGGTATCAGTCCCAATATGGTGGAGGCGCTCGTCATCAGGATGGGGCGCAAGCGCTGCAGGGCGGCATCTTTGATGGCCAGCATCTTGTCTTCGCCTGTTTCCTGCTTCTGATTGGCAAACTCCACAATAAGAATACCGTTCTTTGCCACCAGTCCAATCAGCATGATGATACCGATCTGACTGAAAATATTCATCGTGATGCCTCCGAAGTACATGAATACTAATGCACCGGCAATGGCAAGGGGCACCGTCAACATGATAATCAGCGGGTCCTTGAAGCTTTCGAACTGAGCGGCAAGGATCAGGTAAATCAGCACGATGGCCAGGATGAAGGCGAACATCAGGCTGGAAGAACTTTCGCGATATTCTTTGGAATCTCCGGTAAGGGCGGTGCGGAAGGTGTCGTCCAGCGTCTCTTTGGCAATCTTGTCCATTTCCTCCAGACCTTGGCCGATGGTCTTGCCGTCTGCCAGTCCGGCAGAGATGGTGGCAGCCACAAAGCGGTTGTAACGGTAGAGCCGGGGCGGGGCGATACCTCCGGTCAGTTCGATCAGGTTGTCCAACTGTACCATTTCGCCCTTGTCGCTACGGATATAGATACCTTTCAGGTCGGCGGGCTTGTTGCGTTGCTGGCGGTTGATTTCGCCTAATATCTCGTATTGCTTTCCGTTCATGTAGAAGTAACCCATGCGCTGGCCACTCAGTCCGTACTGCAAGGTCTGGGCAATGTTGCGTGTGCTGACGCCCATGATGCTTGCTTTGTCCCGGTTGATGTTGATACGGGCTTCGGGCTTGCTGAACTTCAGGTTGACGTCAGCCATCTGGAAGATCGGACTTTCGTATACCTTTGCCATAAACACGGGCAGTATCTCTTGCAGCTTCTCTATGTTGGTGGCCTGCAGTACGTACTGCACGGGCATTCCGCCGCGTCGTCCGCCGAATGAGGAGGATTGCTGTACGAAGGAGCGCGCCATTGTCTTTTTCCGCACTGCTTGCGAGAGCCTTTCGGCAACAGACATCTGTGTGTAGTCACGGTCTTTCATGTCCTTCAGCGTGATGCGGACATTACCGCTTCCGCTGGAAACACGGGCTGTAACGGCTTCGGCGTCCGGTACAATGGAGTCTACTAGGTGGTTGATGTCTTCGGTATAGTCGCGGATGTATTCGTACGTCACACCTTCGGCACCCATCGTATTGATGCTGATTTGCGAACGGTCCTCCAACGGAGCCATTTCGGCAGGAATGGTATTCCACAGATAGCCGATGATAACGATCGTCAGCAAGATGAAAGGCAACGCAACCCAGCGCTTGCGCAGAACGGCTGCCAGCGAACGGCTGTACAAACTATTCATTCCTTCGAAGAAAGGTTCGGTCTTGCGATAGAACCAGTTCTGCTTCTCACGCTTCACCAGCAGTTTGGTGGCAAGCATCGGTGTAAAGGTCAGTGCGGCAAAGGAAGAGATAATCACCGAACCGGACACAACGATGCTGAATTCACGGAACAGACGTCCCGTCATACCGTCCATGAATACAATCGGGAAGAACACGGCTACCAGCGTGATGGTGGTGGAGATAACCGCGAAGAAGATCTCCTTGGCACCTTCGATACCCGCCTCTTTGGGTGGCATGCCCCGTTCGATGCGGACATAGATGTTCTCCGTCATTACGATGGCGTCGTCCACCACCAATCCTACTGCTAGCACTACGGCAAGCATGGAGAGCACGTTGATGGAGAATCCTGCCAGATACATGACGAAGAAAGCTCCGATCAATGAAACGGGGATTACGATACATGGCACCAGCGTCACACGCCAGTCGCGTAGGAAGAGGAAGATGATGATGATAACGAGGATAAATGCCTCGTACACTGTCTGCTTCACCTCATTGATGGACGAGCGGATGAACTTCGTGTTGTCAAAACCGTAGGAGTATTGCACGTCTTCCGGCAGGTCTTTCTGCATTTTTTCCATGCGGTCGTACACGGCATCGGCAATCTTGATGTGGTTGGCGCCCGGTTGCGGAATGACTACGATACCTACCATCGGCACACCGTTCATCTTCATGTAACTCTTGATGTCGGCAGGACCCAGTTCGGCACGGCCGATGTCGCTGAATCGGATAATACGGTTGTTGTCTTCCTTGAGGATAAGGTTGTTGAACTCTTCGGCAGTGTGCATCAGTCCGAGGGTACGGATGGTCAGCTCGGTGGTGTTTCCTTCGATACTACCCGAGGGGAGTTCCACGTTTTCTTTGTCTACAGCGTTCTTTACGTCTATCGGAGTGATACCGTAACCGGACATCTTGATGGGGTCCAGCCAAAGGCGCATGGAGTAACGTTTCTCACCCCAGATGCTTACGCTGCTGACGTCGGAGATGGTTTGAAGCTGTTCCTTCACGGTGAGGTCAGCTATTTCGCTCAGTTCCAGCAAGGAACGCTTGTCGCTTTGCAGGGCAACCATAAGGATAGGCATGGCGTCGGCATCGGCTTTCGATACGGTAGGAGGGTCGCAGTCGCGGGGCAGATAGCGCTGTGCACGCGATACTTTGTCGCGTACGTCGTTGGCGGCTGTTTCCAGGTCGACGGAGAGTTCGAACTCTACTGTGATGCGCGACGAACCTTGCTGGCTGACGCTGGAAAGGGAACGGATGCCGGGAATACCGTTGATGTTCTGTTCCAGGGGTTCGGTAATCTGATTCTCGATAACATCGGCGTTGGCACCCGGATAGGAGCAGGACACCGATATGATGGGATTATCGACGGACGGGTATTCGCGTACACCGAGATAGTTGTAGCCGATAAAGCCAAAGAGCAGTATTATCAGGGTGAGTACGGTGGAGAGTACCGGTCGCCGTATGCTTAGTTCGGATATATTCATAAGGCGGCAGGATTAATAGATGTTGTCCAATGTTACCGGCAATCCCGTGCGGAGTTGCAGCGTTCCCGAGGTGATGATCGTGTCTCCGGCTTGCAGACCTTGCAGTACCTGCACTTCGGCTTCGGTACGAATACCTGCGATGATTTCTACCGGTTGGGCCTTTCCCGAACGGTAGACAAAGATCTTGTCTTTACCCATTTCAGGTACAATGGCTTCGGATGGTACGGCAAGGGCATTTTCTATCTCATCCTTGTTCAGCTTGATGCTGGCGTAGCGGCCCGGCAGTACAAGTCCGTTGGTGTTGGGGTAGAGGGCGCGGATGGTCAGCGTATGGGTGTTGGGGTCTATCTTCGATTCGCGGGCATAGACGGTGGCATGGAAGGCGTTCAGTTTTCCTTCAAGGGTGAAGTCGAGTCCGGCACCGGTCTTTACGTCGTTGGCATATCGTTCGGGCACGGCAAATTCTACTTTCAGTGGGGAAATCTTTGTAAGTTTGGCTACGATGGTCGTTGGGGCGGCATACGTTCCCACGCTGACCTGGCGCAGACCGATAACGCCGTCGAACGGTGCGCGGAGTTCGGTTTGTGCGATGTTCGATTCTATGAGGTCAATGTCGGCATTCAGGGTGGCAAGTTCGGTTTTCACCTGTTCGTAAGCCTCTTTACTGACAGCGTCTCTTTCCAGCAAGGCATTCTGGCGGAACACGCGGTCTTCGGCCAGCTTCAGTTGTGAAACCAACCGCTGCAATTGTGCTTGCAGGGGGCGGTCGTTCACTTTGGCAAGCAGTTGCCCTTTCTTCACGAAGCTGCCCTCTTCAAAGTTTATCTCGACAATCTTACCGGATGTTTCGAACGAAAGGTTTACTTCTTCGTCCGGCAGCAGGCTACCGCTGATTTGTATTTCATCTTTCAGCAGTTGGGGTTTTATTACTTTTGCATTTACGTTCAGAATCTTTTGCCCGCCACGCTGACTGGTCATCACCTTATCGGCAGCAGCCAATTCTTTATTCTCCTTAGGTAGTTGGGAGTATATACCTCCACCTATCAGTCCGGCACCAATCACAATGATGATGCCCCATTTCACTCTCTTATCCATGTTGTAGTATTAGTAGTATAAATTCAGCCTTAACTTTGATACGGGATAAAGAGAAAGGTTTAATGCAGGGAACGTTAAAAAAAGTGATAGGGGAATGGGAGGGGTAAGGTGATAGGGTGGTAAGGTGATGGGGTAATAGGGGCTATTAGGGGGACTTAGTATGCTGCCCTGTACTTTCCTTCTTCTTTGTCTTCCAACATATTCAGGTAGGAAGCGTAGCGCGATTCGCTGATGTAGTGTTTCTCTACGGCTTCGCGAACGGCACAGCCGGGTTCGTGGCGGTGGGTACAGTTACCGTAGCGGCAATCGGCAGATACTTTGAATATCTCCGTGAAGTAGTGCCCCACTTCTTCCTCTTCCATGTCGAAGGTTCCGAAACCTTTGATGCCCGGAGTGTCGATAATATATCCGTTGCCCGGCACCGGGAACATTTCGGAAAAGGTAGTGGTGTGCATACCTTTATTATGGTAGGTTGATATCTCGCCGGTTTTAATGTCCAAGTCCGGTAATATGGCATTGATAAGCGTGGACTTACCCACACCGGAATGGCCGGAAAAGAGGGTTACCCGTTCCCTTAGTTCTTCTTTGATGATGTCGATGCCTTCACCGTGCTTGGCAGAGACCTTGAAACAGGGATAACCGATGGTAGTATACAGGTTGATGAGTCCGTCCAGGTAGTTCAGTTCCTCTTCGTTGTAGGCATCTACCTTGTTGAAAATGATTTTGACGGGGACGCGGTATGCTTCGGCAGAAGCCAGAAAGCGGTCGATGAAGATGGTGGAAGTTTCGGGATAGTTCACTGTTACCACCAGCATGCACTGGTCGAGGTTGGCAGCAAGGATATGCGATTGCTTGGACAGATTGGACGAACGGCGGATGATATAATTTTTCCGGTCCTCTATCTCGCTGATGAAGGCTGTACCTTCCTGGTTCAGTATGATTTGCACGTAGTCGCCTACGGCAACGGGGTTGGTACTTCGTATGCCTTTCAGACGAAAGTTTCCTTTGATTTTGCATTCAATGTCCCTTCCGTCGTCAGTCCGTACCAAGTACCAACTTCCTGTGTTTTTTATTACGAGTCCGCGCACTGCCTTAAACGGTCATGATTTCTTTATCCTTTGCAGCCAGCATATCATCAATCTGCTTGATGTACTTATCGTGAACCTTCTGCAATTTCTCTTCACCGCCTTTTTGTGCATCTTCCGCCAAACCGTCTTTAACGGATTTCTTCAGGGCATCGATGGCGTCACGGCGTGCGTTTCTCACACTCACCTTGGCTGTTTCGCTTTCGTTTTTACATTGTTTGGCCAGTTGTTTACGGCGTTCCTCAGTCAGCGGGGGGATGCCGATGCGGATTATTTCACCGTTGTTCTCGGGCATGATGCCGAGGCTGGAGTCGATGATGGCTTTCTCGATGACGCGGAACATGCTTTTGTCCCACGGCTTGATGGCAATGCTGCGGGCGTCCGGAGTGGTTACAGCCGCTACATTGTTGATGGGGACCATACTTCCGTAAGAGTCCACACGAATGCCGTCCAGCAAGCGGATGTCTGCTTTTCCGGCGCGAATATGTGCCAATGCTTCTTCAAGATACATTACGGCCATGTCCATTTTCTCTTGCGCTTCGTCTAAGATGTCTTTTACGTCTCTCATATTTCTATATATTTATAAGTTTGGCATTTGGATTAATTTAAGAAACAAAAGTAGATGATTTTTTGATAATCTGCAAACTCTCAAGGCAGAAAGCAAGTGGGGAAGACTTATTTCTTCTCTGACGGAAGTTCTATCGTGATCCGTGCGCCTTGGGTATATGTGGGATCTACATAGATTTTTCCTCCCAGATGTTTCATTATTTCGCGGCAGACGTAAAGCCCGAGACCGGTTCCTACGGTGAAATCATCTATCTTGGTGAAAGCTTCGAATATCCATTCTCTTTTATCAGCCGGGATGCCGTGTCCGGTGTCCGTTACCGAAATTATCAACTTGCCGCTGGTTTCGTGGCAGCTGAGGGTGATGCTGCCCTGTCTGGTAAATTTGTTGGCATTGGCAAGCAGGTTGCAGATGGTCTTGACAATGTATTTGTAGTTCGTATAGTAAGTCGATGAAGGGCAGTTGTTCTCAATCCGGTAGTCTATTTCGGGTTTCCTATGTTTCTGCGTTTCTATGCTCATGCACTCTTTACACATTTTTTCTATATCGACGGCAGCCACGGGAAGCATGTCGTTGGTACATCCCAGTTGGGATATTTCCAGCATATCGTCCAGTAGGTTGGTAAGTTGTGTCACGGCAACTTCGATGCTTGCCTTCATTTCTTGTTCCATGCTCTTTTCTATCTCTTCTTCGCTCAGGATAATGCTGCTGAATCCTTGGATGGCATTCAGCGGGGTACGTATTTCGTGAGACATGGTGTTCATAAAGAGCGTTTTCATCTTTTCGCTTTCCTGGGCTTTCAGACTTTCGGTTTCCAGGTTTCGCTTCAAGCGGCGGGTGATTCCCAAAGTCCGATAGACATAGAAGAGGCATCCGGACAGAATAACCAGGAGGAGGCTTGTCAGCAGGATGTACATCTTCTGCTGGCGGGATATCAGGTTTGCCTTTTCCAGTTCCAGGCGACTCACGTCGTATTGTGTTTGCAGTTCGCTCAGTTCGCCGGATATGTCTTCGGTGTTGATGGAGTCTTTGACAACTATATACTCCGTCATGGTCTGATAGGCTTCCTGCCAGCGGCCTAAGGCAGCAAGGCATTCGCTTTTGGTCTTATAGTGGTAGGCATTGTCCATGCCGTACTTGGGTGCGGTCTTGATGACAGAATCGCAGCACTGAATGATTTTGGGATAGTTCTTGGTGTATTCGTAATAGCTCTGTGCTACATAGTAGTAATAGAAATCCAGCGGAGGAACCACGTCCTGCGGATAAAGTTCTACCATGTGGTTGAATTCTGCAAAGTAATGGTCCATTTGTTTGCGTCCTATCTCGTCACCATGATGCAGCATGCGGGCGATGGCTGCAATCTCTATCTGATGGGAGAGGAATACCCGTTTTCTTACTTTGGGCAATTGGCGGTACTCTTTGTATAAGTCCATGAGTTCGCGGGTGTATTCCAGACCGGAACCGCCCAAACCCAGCAGGAACTGGGTTCTGAACAGGTAATCTTCTTTAAGCGGTATGGTACGTGCTATTTTCAGACCTTCTTCCAAATAGCTGTCGCATGATTTTAACTTGAGTTTCCCGTTCTTATCTTCTATCATTGTACTGACGGCAGCCAGGGAATAGAGGCGTCTCATGTATGGATAAGGGTTTGATGGCTGATATACAGTCTGACTGTCGGCTACCAGCTTCTGTGCCAGTTCTTTCCGTTGTGTCAGGTCACGGATGTCGTACATCATGCCCAGATATTGGAGGGCGATTTCTCTGGGCTTCCCTTGCAGGTAGGTGCGAGCCTTATCAATCCAGATACTGGCAGAATCCAGTTGGCAAAGATTCAAGTATCGCAATGCCAGGGGACGGACGGAAGTAAACATTGCATCCTGGTCACCGCTTTCTACGGCCTGCTGCCATAGCTTTTCAGTGTAGGTATAGTCGTCTTGTATAAGACCTATATCGCTTAAATGCGTCAACAGTTCCAGCCGCCTCGAAGGGGTGGATGCCGAATCCAATAACCGGATGAGACTGTCTTTGGAGGCAGTGAGAGGATCGGCGGCAATTGCCGTTGCCGATACGCTACAGCTAAGGAGCAGGCAACAGATGGCAAATGTTTTGAAGCGGTTGGGCAGGATTTTCATGTGTTTGCTTGTTTTATGGAAACCTCAGGATAAAGACCGGAAAGGAAAACAGGCATCCATTTCCGGTCTTTTATGCTATTCTTTTAGTTGTGTACCAGCGTACCGATTTCTTCTCCTTGCATCACCTTCTTCAGGTTGCCCGGTGTGTCCATATCGAATACGATGATGGGGAGGTTGTTCTCCTTACACATACAGGTAGCGGTGAGATCCATCACTTTGAGGCCGCGCTTCAGCACTTCATCGTAAGTGATGTCGTGGAATTTGGTGGCGGTAGGGTCTTTCTCCGGGTCGGCAGTATAAATACCGTCTACACGGGTGCCTTTCAGCATGACGTCAGCTTCAATCTCGATACCGCGCAGGCTGGAACCGGTGTCGGTGGTGAAGAAGGGATTACCCGTTCCGGCGGACATGATCACTACTTCGCCTGCCTCCATGCATTCGATGGCTTTCCATTTGTTGTAGAATTCGCCGATAGGTTCCATGCGTACGGCTGTCAGCACACGGGCTTTGACGCCGGCGGCTACCAGGGCAGAGCTGAGGGCGAGGCTGTTGATGACTGTAGCCAGCATCCCCATCTGATCACCTTTCACGCGGTCGAAGCCTTTATTGGCACCGCTCAGTCCGCGGAAGATGTTTCCACCGCCGATGACGATACCGATCTGTACACCCAGTCCGTGAATTTCTTTAATCTGTGCAGCATATTCGGCAAGGCGTTTTTCGTCGATGCCGTATTGCTTTTCTCCCATCAGGCTCTCGCCGCTGAGTTTCAATAAGATTCTTTTGTATGTTGCCATAATATTTAAAGTTTATTGCTATTAGCGGCAAAGATAATGGAATTACGGCGCAATGCAATCAAGTTTGCTTGAAATTATATTACTGACGGGACATCTTGCGATTATTCTTTCAGCGTATAGTCACCGGCATCGGCGGTAACTACAGCCTGCAATTCGTCCAATGTTTTCTCTCCTTTCGAGAACTCTACATTGGCTACGGGCGGTTCCAGCGTTACGGTGGCGTGTACGCCATCTATACTGTTCAATGCTTTTTCTACGTGCATGCGGCAATGGTTGCATGTCATGCCTTCTACTTTGAATTCTTTTTTCATAATCTTTTCTGTTGAGGGTTTAACTTCACTTTGTATCTTTTTCCCCTTCAGCCGCAAGCTGTTGCTCACTACGCTGACGCTGCTGAATGCCATGGCGGCGCCTGCTATCATCGGGTTCAGCAAGAAGCCGTTGATGGGGTAGAGGATGCCGGCGGCGATGGGTACACCTATTATATTATAGATAAATGCCCAGAAGAGGTTTTGGCGGATGGTGCGTACAGTGAGACGCGACAACCGCAGGGCTTCCGGTATTTTGGTGAGGTCGGAGGAGATGATGGTCATCTTGGCAACGTCCATTGCAATGTCACTACCGCCACCCATGGCGATGCTGAGATCGGCTTGGGCAAGGGCGGCGCTGTCGTTGATGCCGTCGCCCACCATGGCTACTTTCCGGCCTTCGTGTTGCAGTTGGCTGATGAAGGCGGCTTTGTCCTGCGGCAGTACGCCGGCTTTGTAGTGGGCGATGCCGGCGGTACGGGCTATTTCGCGGGCAGTGGCTTCGTTGTCACCGGTCAGCATGTAGACTTCGATGCCGGAGGCACGCAGTTCTTTCACTGCTTGCAGGGAGGTTTGTTTTATCTGGTCGGTGATGCCGGCTATGGTGAGTGCCGTTTCTTCGTCGGCGAACCAGATGACGGTTTGTGCTTTTGCCGTCAGGCGGTGGGCTGCATCAGAGAGCTGCGGAGAAAGGGTGATATGCTTCTCTTCGAGCAACGAGCGGTTTCCGGCATAGTACATCTTACCTGCGACGCGTCCCATGATACCTTTTCCGGTGATGCTGTCGAAGTCCTCAATCTCGGTGAAACGCGTGCGGCCGAAGTGTTCGACGATGGCCTCGGCAAGTGGATGTTCGGACAGCATTTCCAGGCTGTAGAAGATGCTCTGCATGTATTCGGTGGTGGGGGCTTGTGCGTTCGTAGCGGAAGTATCCCAAATCAGTTCGCTGACTACCGGTTTGCCTTCGGTCACGGTGCCGGTTTTGTCCAGTACCACGGTGTCTATCTTCTTGGCTGTTTCCAGGCTTTCGGCATCTTTTATCAGGATTCCCTGCTCGGCTCCTTTGCCTATTCCCACCATGATGGCGGTGGGCGTGGCCAGTCCCAGGGCACATGGGCAGGCTATGATAAGTACCGTGACCAGTGCTAGCAGTCCGTGGGTGAAACCGTTTTCACCGTCCAGCACCATCCAGCCGATGAACGACAGTACGGCAATACCGATGATGACCGGGACAAAGATGCCTGCAATCTTGTCTACCAGTTGTTGTACCGGGGCTTTGCTTCCCTGGGCGTCTTGCACCATGTGGATAATCTTGGCAAGCAGTGTATCTGTTCCTACCTTTTCGGCCTGGAAGCGGAAGCTGCCTTTCTGATTGATGGTTCCGGCAAAGACGTGTATGCCTTGATGCTTGGCTACTGCTATCGGTTCGCCGCTCAGCATACTTTCGTCTACGTACGAGTCGCCTTCCGTTACGGTGCCGTCCACGGCAATTCGTTCGCCCGGTTTCACCAGGATGATGTCTCCGGGGCATATCTGTTCGATGGGAATCTCCTGCTGTTCACCTCCGGAGGTGATGATGGTCACTGTCTTGGGCTGCAATCCCATCAGTTTTTTGATGGCGGTGGACGTATTTCCTTTGGCTTTCTCTTCGAGCAGACGCCCCAGCAAGATGAAGGCGATGATGACGCTTGCTGCCTCGAAGTAGACATGCGGATGGATGCCTCGTGACAGCCAGAAGTCGGGGAAGAGCATGTTGAACAGACTGAACAGGTAGGCTATCCCGGTACTGTTCGCTACCAGCGTGTCCATGTTGGCGCTGCCATGCATTAATTGCTTCCAGGCACTGACGAAGAAACTTCTTCCCAGCCAGAAGACAACGGGCGTGGAGAGTACCCACATGATGAGGTTGGCATAAGGCATATTCATGAAGAACATGCCGATAATGACAATGGGCACAGAGAGAATGATGGCCCAGGTGGTGCGGAACTTCAAGTCATGGTATCGCTTGTCATGAGCCTGTTCTGCTTCTAGCAATGTGTCTTTATCTTTTTTTATCAGCAGGTCGTATCCTGCCGCCTGTACTGCTTGTTGCAGGGCTTGGGGCGAGCATTGCGCAGGGTCGTATTCCACTGTTGCCGCTCCCGATGCGTAGTTGACGGCGGCTTTGCTGACTCCCGGTTGTTGGTTCAGCGTCTTGTCCACCCGCGCGGCGCATGAGGCGCAGCTCATGCCCAGTACGGGGAAGGTTTCTTGAACGGTATTTTTGTTTGCCATATATCAATGCATTAAGTTTAGTATCGAGTTAATAAATTCTCATTTATCATTATGAAAACAAAGATACGGCAAAGAAGTTGTATGGAGTTACGGAATTTTGGATTTTTACTACCATGTTGCGGTGGTTGCTTCATGTGAATAAAATGCTTTCTTGATAACTATCTTGCTCAGCCCCGTCTGCACCACTCCCCTCATAAAGAGATAGGTGAGGAAAGCGAGCCACAGTGCATGATTGCCCAAGGTCGGTCGAAACCCGTAGTACAAAGCAAAGAAACTGACAGCTGCTACCGCCATCGAGAGCAGCATGCCGCGTGTAGCCGTGGCGCCGATAAAGACCCCGTCCCAAATGAAGGCGGCAATGCCGGCGGCAGGTATGGCAAGTGCCCAGTAGAAATATGTATCGGCAGCAGCTATCACTTCTTTATCATCCGTCAGAAGCCCGAGGAAAGCATTCCCTCCCAAAGCATAAGTCAGAGTGAAAAGCACTGCCATTATAGCCCCCCATGCAAACAGATGCCGGACGGTGCTCATAAAGGCATCCCGGTTGCGGGCACCTATATACCGTCCGCTCAAAGCTTCCCCTGCATAGGCAAAGCCATCCATCACGTACGAGAACAGCGTAAAAAGTTGCATCAGCAGCGTGTTTACAGCCAGGATAATCTCCCCCTGTTCAGCCCCCGCCGAAGTAAAAAACAAAGTAACTGCCACCAGGCAAAGCGTGCGCAGGAAAATATCCCGGTTCACGGAAAAGAATCGCATCATTGCCTCCTTCTCCCAGACGCCCCCCTTAATACTTGATTTATAGTTTTTAATTCCAACATACTTCTTTAGCTTGCCATAATGCTTCAGCCATAGCACAAGCCCCATGCCGAACCCGGCATATTGCGCAATCAGCGTCCCCAAAGCCACACCTTCTACCTTCATCCCGCACAGATAAACCAGGCTGAGGCTGGCGATGATGTTCACAATATTCTGCGTGATGGCAATATACATGGGAATACGCGAATTCTGCATACCGATGAACCAGCCTGTCAGCCCGTATAGCCCCAGCATGGCAGGTGCTCCCCAAATGCAGATGTGAAAATAGAGCGTTGCCAGTGCGCGCACTTCTTCCGTAGGATGAATTATCAGAAACGCTCCATACCTGATAGGAACCTGTAACAAAATAAGGCAGAACGCCACTGCCATCCCTATGCCTACGGAGCGCAGCAACAATCGGCTTACTTCCGGCAAGTCCCGTTTCCCGTAAGCTTGCGACGTCATGCCGCTGGTTCCCATACGCAGGAAACCGAAAATCCAGTAGATGATATTGAACAGCATACCGCCCACGGCAATGGCTCCGATATAAGCCGGTGCTCCTAAGTGTCCCACGATTGCCACATCTATCAAACCGAGCAATGGAACGGTGATGTTCGATACGATAGAAGGCAATGCGATTTGCAAGATTTGTCTGTCTCTGGGCTTCATTGGTAACGTTTGTTTAATAAGGGGTGGCAAAGTTACGCAGAAAAAGGTAAGATAGTGGGAAAGATTAACTATATTTTATTGACGTTTGCAGCAAAAGTTCGTAAATTTGGAGGTGAATTCTTGTGGCAATGTTTTGGGCTGTTAAACTATATATACTTTAAAAATGAAAACCTTAGCTCTACTATTCTCTTTGTTCCTGATGTGTCCGCTGTCGCTTTGGTCACAATCGGCCAATGATCTTCTGCCGAAAGTTTCCGAAGCACTTTCCGAAGGCAAGGATGACTATGCTGTCAGCTTGTTCCGCCAGTCGGCCAATGCCGGTGTGGAGCAGACAGAGATGTTCTACTGGACGAATGTCGATAAAAACAGTGCGGTTGCTCCCCGTCTGGTCAACGAACTGGCTACGCATTACAAGAAAAAGCGGAACTACGATAAAGCCTATCTTTTCTATAAAGAATATTTGCAGCGCTATCCCGAAGATGTCTCTGCCCTCGTCTCGTGTGCCGAAATGGAACTGATGCGCGGAAAGGAAAAGGATGCCCTGAAAACTTACGAGAAAGTCTTGAAACTCGATGCCGACAATCTTCAGGCCAATATTTATCTGGGAAATTATTACTATCTTCAGGCAGAGAAGGACAAGAAGAAGCTTGATGATGACTTCAAGAAGATAACTTCTCCCACACGGATGCAGTATGCCCGTTACCGTAACGGGCTATCAGATGTGTTTACCAACAACTACACCAAAGCGAAAGCGTATCTGCAACGGGTATTGCAACTCTTCCCCTCGACAGAGGCGGGCAGGACGCTGGAGAAGATAAGGAAGGTGGAGGCGGAAATGCGTTAATAGTAGCTTAATCCCTACTTAAAAACATAGATTGCGCAAGTAATAAATTTATTGCTTGCGCAATCTATGTTTTTAAGTAGGGATCAGTCGCAAAAGCTGGTGGTTTGAACTACTACTGGCTGACATTTCATTTGCTACTGACAGGGGGCGATCTAAATGGGAATTTAGGGGCGTAGCGCCCCGGCAAGATTTCCTTTCGGCATGTTTGCGCATCCTAAGGCTGAAAGCCTTTCATCTATCAGCCCAGGGCAACGCCCTGGGTTTCAGAACGCCCCCTCACCTTACGCCCTGAAAGGGCATAAGATTGTATAACGGGCTTTTGCCCTTTCAGGGCGCAGAGATAGGAGCGCATTATTACCCAGGGCGTTGCCCTGAGCTAATAGATGAAAGCCCTTCAGGCTTTGCTGCGCTAATAGATAAAAGGCTTTCAGGTTTTGCTGCGCAAGTAATCCGAATGGAAACCTTGTCGGGGCGCTCCGCGCTTAAATTATCATTTATCCACCAGGTTTTGCGACTGATCCGTAATCCGATTCCTCCCGAAATAGAATAGAAAATAGGCTGCGAAACTGTTTGATGTTTCGTAGCCTATTTTGTGTTGTAACGTGCTTATAATGAAAAGGATGCTGCTTTATTATTGCTTTGTCTCTTATAAAGTACTACTTTAATTATAATAAAGCAGTACTTTAATACTGGTAAAGCATTGCTTTAATACTACTAAAGTATCGCTTTATTATTGGTAAAGTAATGCTTAGAAGTAGATGAAGAAAAGTGGGATCAGTCGCAAAACCTGGTGTTTTGAGCTACTACTGGCTGACGTTTCATTCACTTCTCATCTATCAGCCCCCATGAATAAAGGGTTTCAGAAGAATTCGTGCTGGGTGTTGGTAGATGTTGCGAAAAACTATAGTTACGAAAAATATGCCGTCAATGCGATTTACCTGTATTCTGCTATCAGAACTCTTCTGCCAATTGCCACGCTTGTACGTGACGTACACCTTCTCTTATGGGAAGTTGTACTTCATCCATCGAGACAACTAATTTTTCATAACTGTCGGCAATGGATAGCAATGGAGCATATTCCCGTTCCCGTGTTTCCTCATCCTCAAGCGTATAGGCCACTTGGAAGTAGATAATCCGGTCATCTTTCATGGCTACAAAATCCACTTCTTTATTGCGTAGCGCTCCGGTATAGACTTGGAAGTCGTGTCGAAGAAGTTCCAGATATACTGCATTTTCCAGTAAATAGCCTATTCCATAGGCATATCCCGGATAAAGAAAGTTCTTGAAGGCAAGGTCGTTCAGGTAATATTTGCAATTTCCTGCCAGTACATCTTTTCCTTTTATATTGTAACGTTCTGCTTTGTGTACAAGAAGTGTCTCTTCTATATAGCCGGTGTAGTTGGCAAGTGTGTCGTAAGAAACTTTGCGGTTCTTTGACTTAAAGAAATTGATTACATTCTGGATAGAGAACATGTTCGAGGCATTGTTCACCAGATAAATGAAAAGGTCGTCCAAAAGACGGACATCGCGGATGGGTTTACGTTGCACAATGTCGCGCAACAGTATGGTATCTTTTACAGACGAGACGTACTGCTTCTGTGATTCCTGATCCCTCAGGTTATACAATTCGGGCAATCCGCCCTGTTTCAGGTATGACAGGTAAGAGGAACGTCCTTCTTCCTGTCGTGTTACTTGCAGATATTCGGCATAGCTGTATGGAAAGATGCTGAACTCTACGTAACGGCCCGAAAGCAAGGTTGCCAGTTCGCTGGAAAGCATCTTGGAGTTTGAACCGCTGATAAACAGTTCGCATTCTTCTACAAAGTCTTGGGAATGGGAGTTGACAAAGCGTTCCCAGCCTTCTATGTTCTGTATCTCGTCGAAAAACAGATATACCTTTCCTTCCGGTTTCTGCTTTTGGCGATAAAGTTGGTATAGTTTCTCCAGATCCTGGTAGGTCTCGATGAAATCGAACTCCAGATATTCCTTGTTTACATATAGGATATTATTGGGATTTACCTTTCGTATGGAAATCAGTTCCGAGGCTATTTGCCGCAGAATATAACTTTTGCCTGCGCGGCGTTGTCCGATGAGTACTTTTACCAGTCTATTCCCTGTAAAAGCATGAAGTCTGTCGGTGTAGGCAGTACGTATCAATCCTAATTGGTAATGGTTTCCATTCCAAAGGTTGTATTTCTCCAAGGCGTTCCATTTCTCGTCCATAATCGAAAGTTTCTACAAAAGTAGCAAAAGTTTCGATTATAATCGAAACTTTTGCAGTTATTTCCCTGCATTCTCCTTCAGCTTCTTCAGATACTCCGAAGGTATGCAACCGAATTCCTCCTTGAAGCATTGGCGGAAGTAGAACAGGTTGTTGATGCCTACCTTGAACGCTATTTCGGAGATATTGTATTTCCCTTCCAACAGGAACTGTTCGGCAAACTTCATCCTTACTTTGCGGACGTACTCGTTGGTAGATAGCCCGGTGAGCGCTTTCATCTTGCGGTAGAGGGTGGAGCTGCTCATACACATCTTGTCCGAGAGGTAACCGATATCTATCTTGTCCGAAGACAAGCGTTCTTCTATCAGTTGGTTGATTTTCTGAATAAACTCATTGTCCAGTTTGTTGAGCGACTCTGCGATGACGGTGGACTTGTTGTTGATGGCGGCGTTGGTGCTGAAATGTTCCGCCAACTTACGGCGCGACTGGAGCAGGTTGTCGATGCGGCTGCGCAGCAGGCTGGCGCTGAACGGCTTGGTCAGGTAGGAATCAGCACCTACCTGGTAGCCTTCTTCTTTGTCCTTCAGCGAGTCTTTGGCCGTCAGCAGTATGATGGGGATGTGGCTGGTGCGTACATCCTTCTTCAATTCCCGGCACATCTCGTTGCCGTCCATTACCGGCATCATGATGTCGCTGACGATGAGGTCGGGTATGTATTTCAGTGCGCTTTCTTTGCCCAGCTTCCCGTTGGCGGCTGTCTTTACTTCAAAGCTGTCGGAGAAAGACTCGGCAATGTAGTCGCAAATGTCCGGATTGTCTTCCACAATCAGCAATATGGGTTTGTCGTTGGTGGGAGTTTCTTCTTCCCGCGGCTTTTCTGCGGCCGGCAGTTCGCTTTCTTCTATTTGCGAGTCGGCACGCAAAGCATTCGGGTAACAGTTGTCCGTCAGCAGGCTGATGCAGAAGGTGCTGCCCGAGTTGAGTACACTGTCTACACGTATCTCTCCTTCGTGCAGCGTCACCAGGTTCTTCACCAATGACAGGCCGATGCCGGTGCCCGATGCCTGGTGCTTGCCTCCTTCCTGATAATAACGGTCGAAGATGTGCGGCAATGCCTCCGGCTTGATGCCATATCCGGTGTCGCTTACCCAGATGTCTGTATAGTTCACTTCGGCACGCACGGACTGGCGGATGCCCAGGGTGATGCTTCCTTTCTCGGTATATTTCAGTGCATTGGATATCAGGTTGTCCAGGATGGTGTTGATGATTTCCTTGTCGAAGTACATCGGTATGTTTTCGTTCTCTACGTCGAGGTGGATGGCAACTTCCGCTTTCCGGTTCAGTTCCTTGTACTTCAGACCGATTTCGTGGATCAGCGTCACTATATTGCCCCGGCTTACGCAGAGTTTCTTGTTCTGCGTCTCTGTCTTTCTGAATTCCAGTATCTGGTTGATAAGGTTCAGCAGCCGGATGGCACTTTGATGGATGACGGATATCTTCTGAGCGTCTTTGGTAGACAATGAATTATTCTTCTGAATGTCCTCCAGCGGTCCCAGTATCAGTGTGAGCGGGGTGCGCAACTCGTGCGTGATGTTGGTGTAGAAGCGCAGCCGCTCGTTGTTCAGTTCCTGTTCGCGCAGGTGGCTCTGTTTTTCCAGTTTGTACAGAGCTTCGGCATGCAGCCGTTTCTTATAAACGTATAGGACGGCAAACAAGATGGTGAGGCTCAGCAGGATGTAGAACGACTTTGCCCACCACGTAAGCCAGAGGGGAGGGGCTATGTGTATGTTCAGTGAGGTGGTTTCGTCCGACCATTCCTGGTTGCGCATCCGGGTCTTCACCAGGAACTGGTATTTTCCCGGAGGAAGGTTGCGGAAGGTGACGTTGTTGGGGTCGGTCAGGGTGTACCACGAATTTTCCAGTCCTTTCAGCATGTAGGCATATTCCACTTGGTTCACCAAGGCATAGTTCTGTATGTTGAAGGTGATGCTGAAACTGTTTTGCGTATATTTCAATTCGATGTTGTGCTGCCCGTTCATGGTAATGGTGTTCTGGTTGTTGGTCGGGTAGTTGATGGGGTCGGATATCTCTATGTTGGTGATGAAGGCGGGAGGAGACTTCCGCTCTTGCAGCACAAATTCGGGGTTGAAGTAGCACAAGCCGTTGATGGAACCGAAATAGAGGTTGCCGTCTTGCCCGTAGGTCACGCTGCCACGGCTGAAGCTTCCCATAGGGAGGTTGTCGTGGTGGTCGTAGTTATAGAAAGTTTCTTTCTCATTGATGAAGCAGCTGATGCCCTTGTTGGTGCTGACCCAGATGTTGCCGGCTTTGTCTTCGCTGATGGCATGTATGTGCGTGTTTACAAGTCCGTTTTCGCGCTGGTATACTTTGTAATTCCGGTCGGTCAGCGAAGGAAAACAGACTAACCCTTCTCCGGTGGCTACCCAAAGTCGTTTCCGGCTGTCTTCGAAGAGGGCATTGATGGTGTTTGAGGGAAAGTGGTCCTGCACATTGAAGAGTTTGAGGTCCTTGAACTCCGAGTCGTACAGTCCCAACCCGGCGCCGAAGAAACCTACCCATACTTGCCCTGCGCTGTCTTTCAATACACATCGTGCCAGGTTGTTTTCCTTATCATAATGTCCTATTATAGACATGTTGTTCGGGTTTATGAGGTATACGCCTTCGCTGGTACCTACCCAGATGTTGCCTTGGCGGTCTTCATAGAAAGAGCGTACGTCGGCATAGGACTTGTCTTTCGGAAAGACTTGCCGGAAGCTCTTGGTGTGCGGATTATAATGGATGATTCCTCCGAAGAACAGACCGAACCACAAACCGCCTTTCGAGTCGCAGAGTGCGGCTTGCACCGTGTTGTTGCTCATAATCCCGTTCTGGGCATTATAGACGGCTATGCGTTTTCCTTTGCTGAATATGTTGATACCTCCGCCATCGGTACCTATCCACAGGTTTCCGCTTTTGTCCATGCAGACGCCCGAAGCTATCTTACCGGTCAGGCTATTGTTGGTAGAGGGAAAAGGAGAGTACCTGTAGGTGCTGAAGAGCGACGGCTCACGCCGGATGAAGTTGATGCCGCCTCCCCAGGAGCCTGCCCACACATTGTCGAAAGAATCCTGGAACAGGCATCGCACGCTGGGGTTGGACAATCCGTATTCGTCGTCTCCTTCCTTGATAAGTTGCAGGTGGATTTGGCTGGAAGAATGGTAGAGGCGTTGCGACAGATCCAGTATGGCGATGCCGCCGAACTCCATAGCTACCCATAGTTTGTTGTTATCCAGTTGCCGAACGTCGTATATACGGTGCGACATATTCTTCATGTCGTCGTTGAAGGGGATAAAGTTTTCGGCTTCCGGGTCGAACAGTGCCAGTCCCCTGTCGGTCCCTACCCATATATTGCCGTTCTTGTCTTTATGGATGCAGTTCACTTCATTGCCGGGGAGACTGTTCGCATCTTGCGGATTGTTTATGAAGTTCTTTACTGTCTTGTCTTTTAAGGACAGTACGCTGAAGCCGCTGTGCACGTGGCCTATGTAGAGCTGCCCGTTCTCGCCGTCGGCAACGGACCAGATGTGATTGCTGGCCAGTCCGGGTACGGTCTCCGTATTGTAGTGGGTGAATTTGCCAGTTTGCTTGTCGAAGTAATCGACTCCTTGCCAATAGGTGCAGATCCAAAGGTTGCCGTCGGCGGCGGCGACTACCTTGGTTATATCGTCGGTAATCAGGCTTTCGGGATTCTTTTCATCGTGCTTGTAGATGGTGAAGGTGTCGGTGATATAATTGTAGGCATTGAGCCCTGCCCGTTGGGTGCCTATCCATAAAATGGAATCGACGGGGTCGTCCAGCAGGTAGTTCAGTTCGTTGCCGGTGATGCTCTGCTTGCCGGTGGTTTCCTCTTTATAATAAGGTATGAAACGAATGCCGTCAAATTTATTCAAGCCTTCTTCCGTGGCGAACCATAGATAGCCTTTCTTGTCTTGGGCGATGCTTACAACGTGATTGTTGGACAGTCCTTCCCGGATGCCCAGTTGTTTGATAGTATAAGGTTGTGCTGATAATGCACATGGCAGACATAGTAGGATGGATAGTAGTAGCTTCTTCATAACAGGTTGTTTTTCATTGTATGACCCAAAAATACGAATAAAATCTTTAGATGATATATACAAATCGTGCATTGACGGATTTGTATGCCCTCTCTGCAAGATTTATACAGTCTTTGAAACAGATTTTGGCATAAGTTTGCACAGCCGATTATAATAAGTCGGCGGCAAAATGTACTTTTTTGTTTAACTTTAATAATAATATGTATGAAGAAGCATTTCTTTAATGCCACTTTCCTGGCATTGTTATCGCTGGCTTTATGGACAACGGGATGTAGCGACGATGACGGCTATCCCGATGTGGACGGACAGAGTCCGACAATGACATTAGCGACAGAACACATTGAGTCCGGTGCCGGTCATCGGTTCACGATCGAAGGAACCTTGGCCGACAAGGACGGCATTGCATCCGTCAGTTTGCAATGTGCAGATCTCCATCTGAACAAAACCATTGATTTGATTGAAATCTATGGTGCTCCTCAGGAAACGTATGATTTGAGTTACTATTTCGACATCAGTAGAGACGAAATAGGCGAACGCTTTACGGTAAAGGTTACGGTGACGGACGTTGGCGGCCGCAGTGTGTCACAAGATGTATTGGTTACGATGGACGGTGACTTTGCTGCTCCTGCGTTCACGGTTGCTCCGGATGCGGCTGTTACAGTGTTGATTAAGAATGAGACAAAGTTCAACTTGAATTTTACGGTTACAGATGACCGTATATTGGATTATGTGATTATCAATATTCCCGGTATAGAGGGTTTTGACAATCGCAGGTTGGATGCCAATGGGAAGTCCTCACTGAGCTTTGCAGAGAAAATTATTCTGCCTAACGAGGTGCAGAGCTATAACTTGACGATGCTGGCCGTAGATGCGAAAGGGAACGAAACGACTGCTACCAGTGTAATCAGTGTTTCGGAGATGCCCGATTTTCCGAAGATGTATCTGGCTGACGTGAAGACGGTGGCCGAGTTGAACAGTGATGTCTTTGGTGTACCTATGTTGATTAACCATACAGGCGAATTCCAATACCGGGCGCGTTACTATAATAAGGCTGCCGGCACGGAAATCTTCTTCTTGCCGCAGAAGACGGACTTCACGCCTATTTGCTTCGGCCTCGATCCGGAAGACAGCAGTAAGCTGACTGACGACCCGGAAGTAGCCAAGCCTATTGTTCTTGATGAGGCAGGTGTATATTATGAGATTGATATCAACGTAATCAATTCTACCTATAGTATGCGTACTTATCCGGTTACTGAAGCCACAAACCCGATGAACTACGAGTATGGTAAACCTTGTTTCGACCGTTGGGAGAATGGGGAATCGCTCATTGATTTCTACATTGGTTGGGGAGGTTCTCCACAAGATGCGGGCAATCATATCTTTGTGCAAGATGCCACTAATCCGCACCTTTTCTATTATCCGGCAAACGGTGAGACCTGGACGCTTGAGGCAGGAGAAGAGCTTAACTTTATCATCTCCAATTACCATCCCGATGGCTGGTGGGATCATGTGGAATGGCGTTGCGACAACTCTACGGAGATTGAAAAGATCGGCTATTTCAGCAAGAAAGGTGATGTCAATCCTAATTGGGAAGGTACGAATATGCGTTGGGCGGATGGAACTGCCGTCGGTGATAATTGGCTGAAGCCTACTGTCGTCAATTATGGCAACTACCGTTTTGAGTTTGACGCTCATCTGGGAAGAGGTAAAATTGTTCCCGCTAATTAATAAGTAACATTAGATTGAATAATATGAAAAAGCAGATATTATTATTGTGTCTTGCGTTGATAAGCCTATGCAGCTATGCGCAGACCACTGTGAAGGGTGTAGTGACTTCGGCTACGGACAAGGAGCCGCTGATTGGGGCAACCGTACAGATTAAGGGCTCCGGTGCGGGTACTATTACCGGTCTTGACGGTGATTATTCGCTGATGAATGTGGAAAAGAATGCTGTACTGGTATTTTCGAGTATCGGTTATGAGACACAGGAAATACAAGTCGGTGGCAGAACCGTGATTAATGTAGTGCTGAAAGAATCAAGCGAACTGCTGGACGAAGTGGTGGTGATAGGTTACGGTGCCGTGAAGCGGAGTGACCTGACCAGCTCCATTGCTACCGTGAAGGGAGAAGAAATCACCGAAACCGTGACCGGTAATGCCATGGATGCCTTGCAGGGTAAGATAAATGGTGTGCAGGTGACCAGTGGTGGTGGCCCGGGTACACAGCCCAAGGTGTTGATTCGTGGTGTCACTACGGTGAACGGAACCGACCCGCTCTATGTGGTGGACGGCATGCCGGTAGGTACGAACATCAACTTCCTGAACAGCAACGACATCGAGTCTATGGAAGTTTTGAAAGATGCTTCGGCTGCCGCCATCTACGGTACGCGTGCTTCTAACGGTGTAATTTTGATTACTACCAAGAAAGGTGTTGCAGGAAAGACGAATATCAGTTTCAGCGCATCGGCCGGTTTCCAAACGCTGTCCAAGCCCAAAGTAGCCAATGCTGCCGAATATAAGGAAGTGTTCAATACCCGCTATACAAACGATGGCGGTACTTCCATCTGGAATGATACCGGCGCTACGACTAATCCCAGCGGTACCGACTGGTGGAACGAAGTCATCAACAAGACTGCCTTGATGCAGAACTACTCGCTGAACATCTCCGGTGGTACGGACAAGTTGGTTTATAACCTCAGTGTGGGTTACTTCCGTAACGACTCGCAGTACGACTACGGTTATTGGGATAAGATCAATGCCCGCCTCAATACGGAGTACACCTTTAACAAGTATGTGAAGATGGGCTTCGACATCGCTCCGCGCGTAGAATCATGGGATGATACCCCCAATCTTTTCTCGGCTGCCATGTCTATGGACCCTACGACTCCGGTATTCAAGCCGCAGGATAAGTGGGTGGACAATGAGTTCAACAACTATCAACGTTCTTATAACAATCAGGAATGGAATCCGGTGGGTTCATTGTCACGTCAGAATGGACATTCGCGCGAAATGGGTGCCATCGTGAATACTTATTTGCAGATCAACCCGATTCAGAAACTTACATTGCGCACACAATTCGGTGCCAATGCACACTTCCGCCGCTCGGATGGATTTACTCCGGAATTCTATATCGACGCATTGGAACAATCTACACTGAGCAACGTTTCTCGCGAGATGCAGGAATGGCTGGACTGGAACTGGACCAACACGGCTACCTACAGTGATACTTTTGCCGAAAAGCATAACATCAACGTGATGGGTGGTTTTACGGCCGAGCGTTTTGCTTGGTTCCAATCAAAGGCTTCGCGCGATGACGTGCCCAATAATATGGACCAGATGCATGAAGTGAATGCCGGAACGCAGAATCAAAAGGCAGATGGTACGACAACTTACAGTACCCTGGTATCATACTTGGGACGTGTGATGTATAATTACGACAGCCGCTACTACCTGACGGCATCTATCCGTGCCGATGGTTCTTCCCGCTTCCCCAAAGGTAATAAGTACGCTCTCTTCCCTTCTGTATCTGCTTCATGGCGTATCATCAGCGAGAGCTTCATGGAAGACCAGAAGGTATTCAATAACCTGAAACTCCGTGGTGGATGGGGCCGTGTCGGTAATCAGAACATCGACAACGATGCTACGCTGACTCTGCTTGGACAATCGGACTATGTATTCGGTGCAACTCCCGGCCGTGTGACCGGTACGATGGTATCGGGTGTGGGAAACAATCAGCTGAAGTGGGAAACCGTGGAAGACTGGAACGTAGGTGTAGACATGTCGTTCCTCAACTCCCGCCTGGACGTGACTTTTGAATATTTCCAGAAGAAGTCCAGTGATATGCTCTATCAGAAGCAGAATATCTTTGCTATCGGTTATCCCGACTGGAACAGTACCGTATGGATGAACATCGGTAGCATGAAAGCCAGTGGTTGGGAATTGAGCCTGAACTGGCGCGACAAAGTGGCCGACTTCCGCTATAACGTAGGTCTGAACCTTTCGGCAGTAAGAAACAAGGCTATCAAGTTCTCCGGTGACGGTCCTATCCTGACAGGAGGATTCAACAGCGACCAGATTATCCGCAACGAAGACGGCGGTTTGATTTCACGCTTCTACGGCTACGAAGCCGACGGCATCTTCCAGAACTGGGAAGAAGTCTATGCACATACCAATGAGAATGGTAAATTGATACAAGACAAGGCACAACCGGGTGACATCCGCTTTAAAGACCGGAATCATGACGGCACACTGGACGAGAATGACAAGACATGGATCGGAAATCCGTATCCCGACCTGATGGTAGGCTTGAATCTGGGCTTCAACTATAAGAACTTCGACTTCACGGCCAACTTCTACGGTACATTCGGTAATGACATTTACAACAAGACCAAAGGCTTGTATTCCGGCGTGAGCGGTCAGAACGTATGGGCAGGTACATTGCAGAAAGCATGGCATGGTGAAGGAACCAGCAACGACATCCCGCGCCTGTCGTACAACGACTTGAATCAGAACTACACACGTGTATCGAGCTTCTTTGTAGAAGATGGTTCGTACATGCGCTGCAAGCTGTTGCAACTGGGTTATACCCTTCCGAAGAAACTGGTAGGTGGAGCCGAACTTCGTCTGTCGTTCTCGGCTCAGAATCCTTTCACCATCACCGGTTACTCGGGTATGGACCCCGAACGTCCGCAGATTGGTAATAACGGTAGCGTAATCGAAACCGGTATCGACGGTATCGCTTATCCTAACCCGCGTACTTTCTTGTTTGGCATTGACTTTAAATTTTAATATAGTAGACTATGAAACAGATATTAGCAATATTGACATTGATTGCCACGCTGATGTTCACTTCTTGTGACGACTTCCTGACGGAGGATGTACGCGGGCAACAGAACCTTGATACTTACTTCCAGAGCGTGGAAGAAGCCGAGTCGTTCATCACCGGCTGCTATCAGGCCATTACCTTTGGCGGTTGGTGGAACATCAATACCGTGTGGCTGCTCTCCGAAATGTGCAGCGACGACGGCTGGATGGGGAATACGAGCCAAAGCCAGAGCGACTACATCTCCCTGGCGCACTATCAGGGAACGGGACAGAGCAACGGCGCCATCTCCAACTTCTGGCAATACCGTTACAAAGGCATCTTGCGCTGCAACGTAGCTGTAGAGCGTATTTCGCAGGCCGAGTTCTCGGACGAGGCGATGAAGAACCGCCTGGTGGCCGAAGCCCGCTTCCTGCGCGGATACTTCTACTTCGAGCTGGTGAGGAACTTTGGCGGTGTGCCTCTTGTTACGAGCTTCTTGCTGCCCGAAGAGATACAGGGCATTACCCGTGCTTCGGCAGAGGATGTATATAAGTTCATCGAAGACGACCTGAAGGCTGCTGCCGACGTACTGCCGCAACGTAGCGCGTATGCTGCTTCGGACATGGGACGTGCTACACGCGGTGCTGCCTTGGGCTTGCTGGGAAAGGTTTATCTTTATCAAGACAAGTGGCAGGATGCGCATGACGTGCTGAAGACTGTCATCGACGAGAACCAGTATAAGCTGCTCGACAACTTTGGTGACGTGTGGAGCGTAGACCACAACAACAGTGAAGAAAGCCTGTTCGAAGTGCAGTATATGTATGATGGTACTTACTCCCTGGGTGGTGCATTGACCGTAATCACCGGTGCGCGCAACGGCCCGGGCGACGGTTGGTCTTGGGGACAACCTACCGCTAACCTTGAGCAAGCTTATATTGATGCAGGTGATACGGAGCGCCTCCGCTGGACCATCATCAAGACCGGATGTACCGAGATTGCCGGTGAGGATAACTTCGATGCATTCGTCCAGAACAGCAAGGACATGGCCCTCTACGATACGTATATCGAGAAATATGGCTGGGACCCCGATTGCTATATCATCGACCCGGCACAGCACAAGTCGGCACGTATCGTCCGCAAGTACTTTGTGCCTATGGACAAGCGTCCCGAGGTATATAACATCGACAAGATTCCTCTCGATCACCGCATCCTTCGCTATGCCGATGTGCTGCTGATGTATGCCGAGGCTTGCAATGAACTGGGCGATGACGCTTCGGCACGCACATCTCTCAATCAGGTGCGCAAGCGCGTCAAACTGGCTGAGGTTACAGCCAGCGGCAGCGAACTCCGCAAGGCCATCCGCTTGGAACGCCGTCTGGAACTGGCTTGGGAACAGAACCGCCTCTACGACATCCGTCGCTGGACCGATGATAACGGCAAGAAGATGATCAGTAACCTGATGGGCGTAAACGGTACCTTCGTGAAGTATAACACTGATGCCGCCACCCGCGACTCTTACGAATGGGAAAACCAGGGCGAAGCCAGTGACAAGGGTATCGGTTTCAACGAGAACCGCGACTTCGTATTCCCGATTCCGCTGTACGAAATCACGATGTCCAACGGTTCTATCGTTCAGAACCCGGGCTGGAATTAACCCTTTCCCTCACCTCCTCGGTGTGCGGAAGTGCAAGACAGAGCCCTGTTTTCCGTTTCCTCGGTATGTGGAAGTACAAAACAGGGGTCTGTTTTCCGTTTCCTCGGTGTGCGGAAGTACAAAACAGAGGTCTGTTTTCCATTTCCTCGGTGTGTGGAGGTACAAAACAGGGTCTGTTTTCCGTTTCCTCGGTGCGCGGAGGTGCAAGACAGGGGTCTGTTTCCTGTTTTCCGGTGCGCGGAGGTGCAAGACAGAGGTCTATCTTCCGTTTTTCGGGTGCCCGAAGGTGTGCGAATTACTCAATAGGTCTTATTTAATCATATTAGAATACCATGAAACTGAAATGTTTTTTCATCCTTCCGCTGTTTATCTCTGCCATGGCTTGCAGCGACGACTCTCCCGCAACACCCGATACGCCCGATACCCCCGACGGACCGGATATTACGAACAGTGTGGAGAAACTGGTAACCATCGATGCCGGTCAAACCTTCCAGACGATGGCCGGATTCGGTGCCTCGGACTGCTGGTCGCCTGCCTACGTAGGCCGCTCCTGGACTTCGAGCCGTGCCGGCATTACCGAACTTCTTTTCTCCTCGGAAATAGTGAACGGCAAGCCGAAGGGGATTGGCCTTTCACAATGGCGCGTCAACCTGGGCGGCGGCACTGCACAGCAAGGTGAGGCGAGCGGTCTTGAGGATAAATCCCACCGTGCAGAGTCTTACCTGACCGACGACCTGACGCTGGACTGGACCCGCTGCGAAGGGCAGCGCTACTTTATGAACCGTGCCAAGGAACTGGGATGCAGCAACTTCATTCTTTTCAGCAATACGCCTCCCGTGCAATATACCTACAACGGCAAGGGCTTCTCCGCCCAAGGCGGCACTTCCAACTTGAAACCGGAACATTACGGCGACTTTGCCCGATACATGGCCGACGTGGCTGACCACTATGCGAGCGAGGGCTACAATGTAAGCCACATCTCACCCGTCAACGAACCGCAGTACAACTGGGACAGCGGTCAGGAAGGCAGTGGTTGGACCAACGATGAAGTAGCCCGCCTGGCGCGCGAACTGGATGCGGCACTCTCCGCGAAAGGCCTTTCCACCGACATCCTGCTGGGCGAGTCCGGCGATTGGGAATACCTCTACAAGACGAAGACCGACGCCAACCGTAGCAATGTCCTGTCTGCCTTCTTCACCCCCGGCTCTACGGCCTACGTAGGCGACCTGTCCCATGTGAAGAACCTCATCTGCGGACATAGCTACTGGACCGACGGCACTTGGGACGGTATGCGCAGCGTGCGCCGTCAACTTGCCCAAGCCGCCGAGCGCTACGGTGTCGACGTGTGGCAGAGCGAGTGGAGTATGCTGGGCGATGGCTATAGCAGTTCCGAATTCGTAGGCTACGATGCGGCGAGTGAAATGGACATCGCCCTCTATATGTCGAAGGTTATCCACAACGATCTCACCGTGGCCGGCGTTTCTTCCTGGAGCTACTGGACCTCGATAGACGCACCCCGGTGGGGACATAAGAACCGCTTTCTCCTGATTTCGCTCATGCCCGCCGGCGGCGAGTACGGCGACATCGAGCAGGAAGGCAGCTATCAGGCCACCGCTACACTCTGGGTGCTTGGCAACTACAGCCGGTTCATCCGTCCGGGCTACCGGCGCATTGCGCTCCAGCTGAATGAGTCGCGCAGCTTCTTCGGCTCTGCCTGGATGTCGCCCGAAGGCGATAAGATAGTAGCTGTCTATACCAACCTGGCCGAGAAGAATGTCCGCCTGACCGAGACACATGCCGGGTGGAGCGGCGAGGCGAAGGCGATAACCACCTACACCACTACGGGAAGCAAGAACCTTCAGGAAGGCACCGTTGCGGCAGGAGGACAGGTGGTGCTGGAAGCAGGCAGCGTAACGACCGTAGTTTATAGCTTGCGATAGCCGATTCCCCCTCATATTGAACGATATGTGGTGTCTTTTGCATGATAAGTAATCCTTTGCCCGATAGAAAAGGGCTACCTTTGCTACCCAAGGATATTGTTTAACTTCAAATATAATAGGTATGAAAATGTATATTAAGAATTTGATGGCTGCCGTTCTATTCCTGATTGCGGCTTCTGCAGCAATTTCGGCGCAGGCGCAGGTCTCGTTCGGTGATGCCGCGAAATTCAATGACGGTTGGCTGTTCCAACTGACAGACGACCCGGCCATCGCCCAGCCCTCGTTCGACGACGGCGGATGGCGCAAACTGATGCTGCCGCATGACTGGTCCGTCGAAGGACAACTGTCGCCCTCGCTGGCAAGCTGCACCGGCTACTTGCCCGGCGGCATAGCCTGGTATCGCAAGCACTTCCGCGTGACGGACGATGCTGCCCGCCACTACATCTATTTCGAAGGCGTCTACAACCGCAGCGAAGTATATCTGAACGGACATCTGCTGGGCAAGCGCCCCAACGGTTACGTCTCTTTCCTTTATGATATGACCCCTTACTTGAAAGAAGGCGACAACGTACTGGCTGTCCGCGTAGACCACAGCCGCTATGCCGATTCGCGCTGGTACACCGGTTCGGGCATCTACCGCGACGTATGGCTGGTGGCCGCTCCCGAAACGCATCTTGCCCAGTGGGGAGTGACCTGGCATGCCGCTTCACTGACCGACCGGCAGGCTACCGTAGCCGTCGGCATGGAGGTGGAGAAGCATGTGGCAACGAACGACAAGCTTGAATTGTCGGCAGCCCTGTATGATGCCGCAGGCAAACTGGTAGCACAACGTCGCACGCGTGTGGCCGACGGCCGGCAAGGCATAACCAAAGCTGCCCTCTCTCTGAAAGTCTCCAATCCTCATCGCTGGAATCTGGATGACCCTTATCTCTATACGTTGAAGACAGAATTGTTCAGCAACGGCAAGCGCATTGACGGCAGCGAAACCCAAGTAGGCCTCCGCACACTGGACTTTGATGCCAATAAAGGCTTTGCCCTCAATGGCCGCTGGATGAAGGTAAAAGGCGTATGCCTGCACCATGATGCCGGCGTGCTGGGTGCCGTAGTGCCCGAAGAAGTCTGGGAACGCCGCCTGAAGAACCTGAAGGAGATAGGTGTCAATGCCATCCGCATGAGCCACAATCCGCAGGCGCCGGTTCTTTATGACCTGTGCGACCGTTTGGGATTCCTCGTAATGGACGAAGTTTCGGACGAATGGGAATTCCCGAAACGCAAATGGGTGGAAGGCTGGAACGTAGGTACGCCGAGCTTCGACGGCTCCTTCGACTTCTTTGAGGAGTGGATAGAGCGGGACATTACCGATATGGTGCGCCGCGACCGCAACCATCCCTCCATCTTCTTGTGGAGCATCGGCAATGAGGTGGATTACCCCAACGACCCATATTCTCATCCCGTCCTCGACGGCTCTAAAATCAATCAGCCTATGTTTGGCGGTTACAAGCCCGATGCCCCCGACGCCATGCGCATCGGAGTCATTGCCAAGCGCCTGGCGGCTTGTGTACGTGCAGTGGACACTTCCCGCCCCGTGACCGGAGCCCTGGCAGGTGTTGTCATGTCCAACGAAACAGAATATCCCGATGCAGTGGATGTAGTGGGGTATAACTATACGGAAGATCGCTACGACATGGACCATACCACTTACCCCAACCGCGTTATCTACGGAAGCGAAACAGGTTCCGGCATTGATGCCTGGTATGCCGTGAAGAACAAGGACTTTATCTTCGGACAGTTCATCTGGACGGGTACGGACTATCTTGGTGAGTCGGGTCGCTGGCCTTCCCGCGGGCTGAACACCGGATTGCTCGACTTCGGCAGTTTCCCCAAACCCCGCGCCCATTTCCGTGCTTCGCTTTGGAGCGAGAAACCGGTTACTTATATCGGTACCTACCCTGCGTACAGTAATCCTCGATATCCGAATCGCACCTACTTATCTCCCGATGCATTAGATGTTTGGAACTACGATCCGGGACAGAATATCCGTGTGGTTTGTTACACCAATGCTCTGCAGGCGCGCCTGCTGCTCGACGGAAAAGTAGTGGGAGAGATGAAACCTTACGACGAAAAGACCGGCATTATCTATTGGGACATTCCTTATCAGGCTGGAGAACTGCGTGCCGAGGGTTGCGATGCAGCCGGAAATGTTCTGTCCAACTATACGATCAAGACATCCGGCCGTCCTTATGCGCTGCGCGTCACTGCCGACCGCACCACGCTTTCCAAGGACCGTGCCACGGCACACATCACGGTAGAAGTGGTGGATGAACATGGCACCATCGTGAAGTTGGGCGATAATAACATTACTTGCCACATCGAAGGCCCGGCCCGCCTGCTCGGTCTCGAAGGTTCCGACAATAGCGATATGGGAGATTATACGGACAATCGCCAGCGTGTGTACCACGGACGTTTGCTGGCATACATACAGACCGTGGGAGAGGCAGGAACGGTGCGTGTGAAGTTTACTTCGCCTCTTCTGCAAGGAGCAGAGGTGGTGCTTGAGGCAGAGTAGTGCTTTGCTGCGCACGTTATGCTATGAGGTTGTATCAAAACTAAATTCAGCTTTCATTCTGTCATTCAGAGGGCTTTAACCCGAAGAATCTTCTCCCATTATGATGAGAGAAGGGATTCTTCACTTCGTTCTGAATGACAGAATGATATGTCTATCAAAGTTTTGATACAACCTCATTGTTACAGAATATATTGAACCTCTTTAAATAAGTATTCCCTTTCCTTTCCGCTCTCATCTTCGAGCACAAACCGTCCGTCTTGTTCTACGCGCAGCAGGCGGGCAAGGAACCGTCCGTTGGCATCTTCGTAAGGATGGAAGTCTCGGCGACGGAAGAGCGAACGGGCATAGCGGGTGGAAATCTCATCGGAATAGATGGCGAAATCTTCCATTTGCAGCCCCTTATAGTAGATTTCTACACGTCTCAGGATGTGGGCGAGTATCTCGTAGCGGTCGTGCTCCTTTCCGGTGATCTGCCGCAAAGAAACGGGGTTGGGGGCATCACTTTGAAATGTCTCCTGGTTGATGTTTATTCCGATACCGGAAATGCAGCGCTGGATGCAGTGCCCGGAGAGGTCGTTCTCTATCAGTATGCCGCAGATCTTCTTGTCCCTCCAATAAATATCGTTCGGCCATTTGATGGTAAATTCATTCGACCATCTGCTCAGTTCTTCCTTGATGGCAAGAGAGACGATTTGCGAAAGGATGAACTGGCGGCGCGCTTCCAGGAAACTAGGGTAAAGTACGAAGCTGAAGAGCAGGTTCTTGCCTTCTTCGGCTTCCCAAGTATTGCCGCGCTGGCCTTTGCCGGCGGTTTGGAATTCGGAGGTAACGGTGGTAAGTTCGGCAATGCCTTCTTGCAGGTCGTTGCACAGCCGGCTGAGATATTGGTTCGTGGAATCCGTCTTATCCAAGGCAATCAGCGGGTAGGGGAATGTTTCAGGGCAGGGCTTCATATTCGGCACGCATTTTCTTAGTGAATTTCTTCAATACTTCTTCGATAGAGTGGTCTATCAATTGTTTTATCAGCTTATCATCAGCATCACCGTTCAGGGCAACCTGATTCCAGTATTTCTTGTTGAAGTGATAAGCCCCTTCAATGGCAGAATAGCGTTCGCGCAGTTCGAGCGCGTATTCCGGGTCGCATTTCAAACAGATTTTGTTGGCACCTTCCAGGTCGATGAGTGCAAACATCTTATCCATGACTTTCATCACAAGCGAGTATTCGTCGAACGGGAGGCATTCGGTGACTGCCTTCTTGCTGAGGCAATATTCGCGGGCGGTTTCTATATCCATTGGTCTTTAGTATTAAGTTAGTTCAGAACATCGGCGGATAAAAGGCTTCTTTGATATGCTCTATCTTGAAAGCACCGGCATCTCCTATAGCCGTGATGATATCGAAACGGACGGGAGCGTCTATGCAGAAGTGCTTGATGTAGGCATCGGCCGCCACGACAATACGGCGTATTTTCTGCCAGTTCACCGCTTCCTGCGGTTCGGCGTAATCCGTATTACTGCGGGTTTTCACTTCCACTATGATCAGTTCTTCATCCTTGGCGGCAACAATGTCCAGTTCCAGATGGTTCTTCCGCCAGTTCCGGTCGCGTATGGTATAACCGTTACGTTCCAGATATGCTACTGCGGCGTCTTCTCCTGCTTTTCCCAGGGCGTTGTGTGCTGCCATTGTTTCTTTTCCTTTCATTTTTAGCCGTTTCGATACAAAATTAATCTTTTTTCTGTTTTGTTTTTACAGAAGTAAACGTATTTTTGCAGGAAATATGAGAAAGAGAGATAAAATGTGTGCAAAAGCAACGCCCGAAGAGCCGAAGCGTGAACAGCGCATGGTGTGCTTGATGAGCGAAGAGGAACAGCGGATTGTGGACCGTTATCTTGAGAAATATAAGATAACGAACAAGTCGCGTTGGCTCAGGGAGACTATTCTCATGTTTATCCACAAGAATATGGAGGAGGATTATCCGACGCTGTTTGGCGAGCACGATATGAGGAGGTGATTATGGATGATAAGCACTATATGAAGCAAGCACTCCTCGAAGCGCAAAAGGCAGGTGAAGGGGGCGAAGTGCCCGTGGGTGCAGTGGTAGTTTGCAAAGACCGTATCATCGCCCGTGCCCATAACCTGACAGAAACACTGACAGATGTCACTGCACATGCCGAAATGCAGGCCATTACTGCCGCAGCCGCCACACTCGGCGGGAAATACCTGAATGAATGTACGCTGTATGTAACCGTAGAACCTTGTGTGATGTGTGCCGGTGCCATTGCTTGGGCACAGATGGGAAAGCTTGTATTCGGTGCGGAAGATGAGAAACGGGGATATCAACGTTTTGCCCCGCAGGCGCTGCATCCTAAAACGGTGGTAGTAAAGGGAATATTGGCCGAAGAATGTGCTCTACTAATGAAAGAGTTCTTTGCAGCCAAACGGCGCTAACCCGTAATTACTAATCTTTTACTTCCTCAAAATCCACATACTCCCCTTCATCTTTAGAGAACAGCTTTTTATGCCTGGGGCGTAGTTCGCCTTCTTCAGGCTCTGTTTCATTGGAAGATGAATGTGAGGTCTGTTCGTTCTTATTATAGGCATATCCGCCGGAAGAGGAAGATGTACGGCGGCCGCCCAATCCGAAGATACTCCGGACAACAGTGCCGATAATGCTGAGGCCAATGAGCAGAATGGCGATTATAATGATAAATAAGAATCCTAAAATGTGAAACATGGGCTAATGTCTTTTTATGCGTTCGTTTTATACGAACTATAACACAACAACCGTGCCAAAGATTTTGTTTATTTACTTTTTCTTGTAATAAGAGAAAGTAGGATATACCAGACGATTATTGCTGCGAAGCTGCAAATCCCTAAAAAGATAAGGAACGGAATGCATACAATCAAGAAAATAAAACTTACCTTATTGTCTTTCCACGACAGACTTTTAAACTTCAGGGAGAACATCGGAATCTCGGCAACCAGCAACCACGAGAAAAGGCAAACCAGCAGCAGCAAGTAGACTGGATGGAAGCTGTCGGATGTCAGGAGATCGTGCGCACCCGTCACCAGCGAAGCCCAGAACAGCGCATTGGCCGGAACCGGAAGTCCTACAAAAGAACTTGTCTGGCGGGTATCGTTATTGAACTTTGCCAGTCGTAATGCCGAAAATACAGATAAAAGGAAGGCCAGGTAAGGAAAGAAAGCAGCTATGCTTTCCATCCAGCCCGGATATTGCATCTCTTTGAACAGGGAGAATACGATGAAAGAAGGAGCCACACCAAAACTTACATCATCTGCCAGGGAGTCCAGATCCTTTCCGATAACGGAGTGTGCATTCAATGCACGTGCCATCATGCCGTCAAAGAAATCGAATGTAGCACTGATAATGATGAAAGCGAGTGCCCATTCGTACTTAGCCTCGAATGCCATGACACAAGCAATGCACCCGGAGAACAGATTCAGGCAGGTCAGCGTATTGGGAATATGGCGGGTAATACAGTTTGGCATTGTAGTTTAGTTATTAAAGTTTGGCTATCACGGTTTGGTTACCGGTAGTCAGTTGTCCCAGTTTCACGAGCACTTCCGTGCCCAGCGGCAGAAATACATCTACACGGGAACCGAATTTGATGAAGCCCATGTGCTCGTCGATATAGCATTCGTCGCCCGGTTCGGCATAAGTCACGATGCGGCGTGCCATGGCTCCTGCTATCTGGCGTGCCATGATTTCCACACCTTCGGGAGTTTCTATCACGACGGTGGAACGTTCATTGTCGGTACTGGCTTTGGGCAGCCAGGCCTTCATGAACTTACCGTTTTTGTGCCATACCTTCTTCACGGTACCGTCCACCGGATACCAGTTGGCATGCACATTCACCAGGCTCATAAAGATAGATACCATGATGCGGCGGTCGTGAAAGTATTCGTTTTCTTCCACTTCCTCTACCACAACAATCTTGCCATCGGCAGGGGCTACTACTACTTTCTCTGTATCTTGTCCGAATAAGCGGATAGGACAGCGGAAGAAATTCACCAGTATTCCATATACTATGAGACTGACAGCCGCCACTACGTAAAAAGGAATTTTGCACTCCAGTCCGAAGAAAAGGATGGCGTTGACTGCCAGTATCAGCACCAGGCTGCCTGCCAATGTATGTGTCCCTTCACGGTGTATGCGTATCTTTTTTAATCTTTTTAATCGACCCATGTATATCGTATTTGCTATTTTAGAAAGAAATTATTTGCAAAAATAGACTTAATTTGAAAATCTAACAAGGATTTAGGGAGAGAAATGCAAGTGTTGATAACTTTTTGGGAAATATTTTTGTTAGGTGTTATATAGGTTGTACTTTTATGCTCTAAACAGAAAGGAACTATTTATGCAGGATTTTGTTCATTTACACGTCCATACCCAGTATTCGCTTCTGGATGGCCAGGCAAGCGTCAGCAGGCTGGTTGACAAGGCTATGAAGGATGGAATGAAGGGTATTGCCGTAACCGATCATGGCAATATGTTCGGTATTAAAGAATTCACCAATTACGTCAATAAGAAGAATAGCGGTCCGAAGGGAGAGATAAAAGATCTTAAAAAACGGATTGCCGGCATTGAGAGCGGTGAAATAGCATGCGAGGACAAAGATGCTGAAATTGCAGATTGCCGTGCAAAGATTGTGGAGGCGGAAAACAAGTTGTTCAAACCTATTATAGGTTGTGAGATGTATGTGGCACGCCGCACGATGGATAAAAGAGAAGGCAAACAGGACCAGAGCGGTTATCACCTGATAGTGCTGGCAAAGAATGAAAAAGGGTATCATAATCTGATTAAATTAGTATCCCGCGCGTGGACAAAAGGATATTACATGCGTCCGCGTACCGACCGCAGCGAGTTGGAAAAGTATCACGAAGGACTGATTGTCTGCTCGGCCTGTATCGGTGGGGAAGTTCCCAAAAGAATTATCAACGACCAACTGGAAGAAGCCGAAGAAGCCGTCCGCTGGTATAAGAATCTTTTCGGCGACGATTACTACCTGGAACTTCAGCGACATAAAGCTACCGTGCCGCGTGCCAACCACGAAGCCTACCCCTTGCAGCAAAAGGCAAATGCCAAACTGATGGAATATGCCAGGAAGTATAACATCAAACTGATCTGTTCCAACGACGTTCATTTTGTAGATGAAGAGAATGCCGAGGCGCACGACCGTTTGATTTGCCTCAGTACGGGCAAGGACTTGGATGATCCGAGCCGCATGCTCTATACCAAGCAAGAATGGATGAAGACAAAGGCGGAGATGAACGCCTTGTTTGAGGATGTTCCCGAAGCCTTGTCCAATACGTTGGAGATACTGGACAAAGTGGAATATTATTCCATTGACCATGCGCCCATCATGCCCACTTTCGCCATTCCCGAAGATTTTGGAACGGAAGAAGGATATCGCCAAAAATACACGGAGAAAGACCTGTTCGATGAATTCACCCAGGATGAAAATGGAAATGTCGTGCTGAGTGAGGAAGACGCCAAGGCAAAGATCAAACGTTTGGGCGGTTACGAGAAATTATACCGTATCAAGCTGGAAGCGGACTATCTGGCCAAACTGACTTTCGACGGGGCGAAGATTTTCTACGGCGATCCGCTGTCGGATGAAGTGATGGAACGCTTGAAGTTCGAGTTGCACATCATGAAGACAATGGGTTTCCCGGGATACTTCCTCATTGTGCAGGACTTTATTGCAGCAGGACGCAACATGGGAGTTTCTATCGGCCCGGGACGTGGATCGGCAGCCGGTTCGGCAGTGGCCTACTGCTTGCAGATTACAAAGATCGACCCTATCAAGTACGATTTGCTGTTCGAGCGTTTTCTGAATCCCGACCGTATTTCGTTGCCTGATATCGATATCGACTTCGATGATGACGGACGCGGCGAAGTGCTTCGTTGGGTGACCAATAAGTACGGGCAGGAAAAAGTGGCTCATATCATTACTTATGGTACGATGGCCACTAAACTTGCCATTAAGGACGTTGCCCGTGTGCAGAAGCTGCCGTTGTCGGAGTCCGACCGTCTGGCCAAATTGGTACCGGATAAGATACCGGACAAGAAACTGAATCTGAAGAATGCCATTGAATACGTACCCGAATTGCAAGCGGCAGAAGCCTCTCCCGATCCTTTGGTGCGTGATACGCTGAAATATGCCAAGATGCTCGAAGGTAACGTGCGCGGTACGGGTGTACATGCCTGCGGTACGATTATCTGCCGCGATGATATAACGGACTGGGTACCGGTAAGTACCGCCGATGACAAGGAGACGGGCGAAAAGATGCTCGTTACCCAATATGAAGGTTCGGTTATTGAAGACACGGGACTGATCAAGATGGACTTCTTGGGGCTGAAAACCCTGTCCATCATCAAGGAAGCCGTGACAAATGTGCGTCTGCACCGTGGCCTGGAACTGGATATAGATAAAGTACCCATTGACGACCCTGCTACTTATAAGTTGTATAGTGATGGCCGTACAGTCGGTACATTCCAGTTCGAGTCTGCCGGTATGCAGAAATACCTGCGGGAGTTGCAGCCTTCTACTTTCGAAGACCTGATTGCGATGAACGCTCTCTATCGTCCGGGACCGATGGATTATATCCCCGATTTCATTGACCGTAAGCATGGGCGTAAACCTATCGAGTACGATATTCCCGTTATGGAGAAGTACCTGAAAGATACGTATGGCATTACTGTATATCAGGAGCAGGTGATGCTTCTGTCCCGTCTGCTTGCCGACTTTACCCGTGGTGAATCCGACGCTTTGCGTAAGGCGATGGGTAAGAAGCTGCGTGACAAGCTGGACCACATGAAGCCGAAATTCATTGCAGGCGGACAAAAGAACGGACACGATCCGAAAGTGCTTGAGAAGATTTGGGCCGACTGGGAGAAATTTGCTTCCTATGCCTTCAACAAGTCTCATGCCACCTGCTATTCCTGGGTAGCCTACCAGACAGCCTACCTGAAGGCAAACTATCCGGCAGAATATATGGCCGCCGTCATGAGCCGAAGTTTATCGAACATCACCGATATCACGAAACTGATGGACGAGTGTAAGGCAATGGGCATCAATACATTGGGACCGGATGTAAATGAGAGTAACCTGAAGTTTACCGTTAATAAGGAAGGCAATATCCGCTTCGGACTCGGTGCCGTGAAGGGTGTGGGCGAAGGTGCCGTGCAGAGCATCATGGAAGAACGTGAGAAGAACGGCCCGTACACGGGTATCTTCGATTTTGTGCAACGCGTCAACCTGAATGCCTGCAACAAGAAGAACATCGAATGCCTTGCCTTGGCAGGTGGCTTCGACAGTTTCCCGGAGTTGAGCCGCGAGCAATATTTTGCCGTGAATTCAAAGAACGAGGTATTCATCGAAACACTGGTACGCTATGGCAACCGCTATCAGGCGGACAAGGCTGCTGCTGCCAATTCCCTGTTCGGTGGCGAAAATGTGGTTGACATTGCCACTCCGGAAATACTTCCGGCCGAACGTTGGAGCGACCTCGACCGTCTGAATAGAGAACGCGATTTGGTCGGTATCTATCTTTCTGCCCATCCGCTGGACGAATATTCCGTTGTTCTGGAGCATGTTTGTAACACGCACATGGCGGAACTGGAAGATAAAACGGCACTTGTAGGGCGTGAAATTACGATGGGAGGTATCGTTACTTCCGTACGTCGTGGCATCAGCAAGAACGGTAATCCTTATGGCATCGCCAAGATTGAGGACTATTCCGGTTCGGCAGAGCTTCCGTTCTTCGGCAATGACTGGGTAACCTATCAAGGATATCTCGGAGAGCGTACTTTCCTCTTTATCAAAGCTCGTTGCCAGCCCAAGCAATGGCGTCCGGAGGAACTGGAATTGAAGATAACCTCTATGGAACTGCTGCCCGACGTCAAGGAGAAGCTGATTGAGAAGATAACAATCCTCATCCCGCTCAGTGTACTGAACAAGGCTTTAGTAACCGAACTGGCAGTGCTTACGAAGGAACGCCCCGGCAATACGGAACTTTATTTCAAGGTGGTGGACCCGGACAGCAAGATGACTGTTGACCTGGTATCCCGTCCAGTGAAGCTTTCGGTAGGGCGCGATCTTATCACATATTTAAAAGAGCGCCCCGACCTTGAGTTTCGGATTAATTAATTATCTTTGCTTCATCAATGGAAGATTGGTATCTTAAAATTGATAGTGAACTAACGATTTATAGTTAATATTTAATATTAAAAGAAATGGCTTTAGAAATTACAGACAGCAATTTTCAGGAACTCCTGGCAGAAGGTAAACCTGTAGTTATGGACTTTTGGGCACCGTGGTGCGGACCTTGTAAGATGGTAGGACCTATCATCGATGAACTGGCAACCGAATACGAAGGTAAAGTGCTCATCGGCAAGTGTGACATCGATGAGAACAGCGATGTAGCCGCTGAATTCGGTATTCGCAACATCCCTACCGTATTGTTCTTCAAAGACGGAAAACAGGTAGACAAGCAGGTTGGTTCTGCTCCCAAGCCAGTCTTTGCAGGCAAGATAGAGGCACTGTTATAATGTACATTGTACCTTGTAAATGAACTAACCCTTTAAATAATAAAGATATGGGAATGGAAGACGATTTTTTGCAGAATGATGTCGATGACGAAAAGACCATCGAATACATCAAGAATTATTTGCCGCAGGAGTTGAAGGAGAAATTCTCCGACGACGAGTTCTATTATTTCCTCGATTTGATTGACGAGTACTATTCCGAGAGCGGCATCCTTGATGCACAGCCCGATGAGGATGGATACATCGAGATTGATTTAGGAAAAATCGTGGACTATATTGTCAAGGAAGCCCATAAAGATGAAATGGGTGATTATGATCCGGAAGAAATCCTCTTCATCGTACAGGGTGAGATGGAATATACGGAATCTCTTGGCGGAGAGTAGTCTGTTCGAAAACTATAAAGAAAACGCGGGTGAGCATCGGTTCATCCGCGTTTTTTTATGTCTATACTGCCGGTGGCGTATTCAGGAAGAAGAATATGGACGTGCCGATAAGGATAACGCCCAGTACACCATAAAACCAGCGTGCCTGTCGCCTGCCGACATTCTGTACGATAAACTGGGAGTTTCGGGCTGTGAAAAACCATTCCCAGTCGAGAATGGCGGCCAGCAGGGAGATAATGCCTGCTACGGCAAAGATTCCTTGGATGATATATTGGCTCACTTTTCAGAAAAGATTAAGGGGAGAGACTATCCCAGTTCTTCCATAGTGAGCTTGCGTTCACCATTCTCCACCTCTTCGATGGTGACTTTTACGGTATTTCCCGGAAGCAGTTCTTCAACCAATTCCGGCCATTCGATGAAGCAGAGGGCACCGCTGTAGAAGTAGTCCTCATATCCCATGTCGTACACTTCTTCCAGCTTCTTGATGCGGTAGTAGTCGAAGTGGTAAATCAGTTCGCCGGCCGTGTCGGAGCGATATTCGTTGACGATGGCAAAGGTGGGGGAGGTGATGACGTCTGAAACGCCCAGTTCCTCACAAACGGCTTTGATGAAGGTCGTTTTGCCGGCTCCCATTTTCCCGTAGAGAGCAAAGACGGTGTTGTCGCCCATAGCAGCGATGAACTGGCGGGCGGCTTCATGAATCTGGTCTAATGACTGAATTTTAATTTCCATGTGTAATCTGTGATGAATGCTTATTTTCGCTTTTGCAAAGATAGATAAAAACTCTTTCCGGTTTTGCAAATTGCGTAAATAATGATGGAAAAGAATATGATGGATGCTCCCGAAGGTACGTTCAGGTAGAACGAAATCATCAGGCCGCCCAGGCAGCTGAGGTAGCCGATGCCGATGGAAAGCCAGATAATACGGTGGAACCGGTGCGAGAACAGGTTTGCCGTCATTTGCGGAATGGTGAGCAGGGAGATGACGAGCACGATGCCCACCATGCGCAGGCATGCCACGATGGTAAGTGCGATGAACATCATCAGTACATATTCGAACACTTGTACGGGGATGCCTTGCGAGCGGGCGAACTCCCGGTCGAAAGCTACGTAGATGATAGGATGCAGATACAGTATGAAGAACAGTATCAGCAACACGGCAAGCCCTCCCAGCAGTGCTATGTCGGTCAGCGTAATTGTAAGAATATTCCCGAAGAGATAGGCCGACAGGTCGGGCGCAAATCCCGGCGAAAGGAAGGTGAACATGATTCCGAGTGCCATTCCCAACGTCCAGAATACGGCAATGGCAGAATCTTCCCGCATGTCTTTCCGCTTACTGAGCCACTCTACGCCGAAAGCTGAAAGCACGGCGAACAGGGCAGCCGACAATATCGGCGAAATGCCGGTATAGAGTCCCAGCCCGATGCCGCCAAAAGAAGCATGCGTCAATCCGCCGCTGATGAATACCAGCCGCCGGGTGACGATGTATGTTCCTATCAACCCGCAGGCAATGCTTGCCAGCAGGCTGCCGATGAGGGCATGTTGGAAGAAGGTATATTGCAGCAGATCCATTTATTTAATTAAAAATTAAAAGTTAAGTCAGGATGATTCAAGAATGAGGGGTAATCCGTCGTTCTCCGATAATGAGGAACACCTCATCCTTTATATTGTCCGGCAATGCGATGCCGCGCAATTGCAGGCTACGCACCCAGCCGGCAACATCGGTATCCTGCATGGTGTAGAACACGTCGCGGAACTCATCTTCCTGCTCGGGCGTATAAGCATCGGGACTGACGCCGATGTACCTGTCCAGTTCCTCGTCGTCGTAATACTCTATCTGCTTGCTGACGGCAGCCAGCAGACTGTCCCGCTCGCAGACTTCGTGCTGTCCGCAGCATTCCATATCCACTTCCTGCACTTCGGGCATGGCATCCAGTTCGCCGCGGTCAATCTTTTTTTGTAGTTTCCGGTTGCGTATCACTCCCGCAACGGCAGCTACGAGGGCAAGGGCAATCAGGCTAATAATCAGTATCCACATGGGTTTCCTTTCTCTGAAAAATGTGTTCCTTTAAATAGAACGGACAAAGATACACATTGTTTTGCACACAACAAAATAATGATTCAGCTTGCAGATGGGCAGATTACTTCCAGCCGACGCAGGCATTACTTGCTTGGAACGTAGTATAAAACTACTTTGGATGCATCCTAATCTTGGAATATAACCTTTATTCCTAAGAATAAAGGCTGTATTCTTAAGAATAAAGGCTGTATTCCTAAGAATAAAAGCTTTATTCTAAGATTGCATTGCATCTTGGCAGACTTTAAATCCCGCCTTTTGCAAGTCTTCCCAGTAAGCAGGATAAGATTTGGTAACGACCTGTGGTTCATCTATTTGTATTTGGGGCAGTACAAGGCAGGCGGGGGCAAATGCCATTGCCATACGGTGGTCTTCGTAAGTGGCAATGACGGGAGCAGGCTCTGCCGGACAGCGTTCGCCGTTCCACATCAGGATACTGTCTTGTTCGGAGCGTACCACGTAGCCCAGTTTATGCAATTCGGTGATAAGGGCGGTGATGCGGTCTGTTTCTTTTATTTTGAGGCTTTGTAGCCCGGTGAAGCGGAAAGGGATATTCATCAGGCAGCAAGTCACGACAAAGGTTTGCGCCAGGTCGGGGATGTCTACCATATCTTCGATGAGGCGGGCAACGGGTGTTCCGATTTTGGTCAGTCGCACTCCGCGGTCGGTGTATTCCGTACGGACGCCGAGGCGGGAGAAGACTTCTGCGCCGCGGCTGTCGCCCTGGTAACTGCGGGGGAAGAGTCCGAGCAACTCTACTTCGGGCGCTGCCTGCCCCTCCTTCTCTTCTCCTTTCATTTTTAATGTTTCATTTTTCATTATAGAGAGTGCCATCATCTGATACCAGTAGGAGGCAGCGCTCCAGTCACTTTCCACCGTGAATGCTACGTCGCGGTAACCACCGGGACGAACGACGATGCTGCTTTCCGTGGCCCAGTCGGCTTGTGCGCCGAAGTCGCGCATCAGTTGCAGGGTCAGGTTGATGTAGGGGCGGGAAATGATGTCGCCCGTCAGGTGTAGATGCAGACCTTTGGGGAGTACGGCACCTATCATCAGCAGGGCAGAGATGTATTGTGAACTTACATTTCCGGCAAGGCTGATCTGTTCGCCTTTCAACTGCGTGCCTGTGACGCGTAGGGGCGGGAAACCTTCGTTTCCTACGTATTCTATCTGTGCGCCGAGTTCGCGCAGGGCATCTACGAGGATGCGGATGGGGCGTTGCTGCATGCGTTGTGTGCCGGTGATGATGCGGGTGCCCGGTGTCACGCTGAGGTAAGCGGTGAGGAAGCGCATGGCGGTTCCGGCGGCGAGGATGTCGATGTGTTCGGGATTGCCGTCGAGGGCACGTATCATGACTCGGGTGTCGTCACAATCGCTCAGGTTGCAGGGCGTGAGGCTGCCGTGGGCAAGGGCATGCAGGATGAGTGCACGGTTACTGATACTTTTGGATGCCGGTAACTGGATGCTGGCGTGCAGCGCGGAGGGAGCAGAAATGAGATATCGCATAGTCGTATTTCTTATATAACGGTGGTAAAGAACTTGTTGTCGATGCAAAAGTAGGATAAATCTTTGTTATTTTGCATTCAGTACCTCCCAAAAACGTTGAGGCAGATAGATATTGGGGACATCTGTTGCTGCTTCGAACAGTGGGGCAATCTGTGCCGGTGTGAATCCGGCAATGCCGCAACCTATCTCCGTGACGAGGAAAGTCATCTCGGGATGTGCTTGGGCAAAGTGGATAAACTCGTCTACATAGGGTTTTATGGCTTTCGTACCACCATGCATGGTGGGGATGCCGTAGGTCTGTCCCTGCAATCCGGTGCCTTGTCCCCAAACGGCACCCCACTTGCGCCAGGCAAGTAATGCGGCGCCTCCGCCGTGTGCTCCTTCCAGGTTACTGCCGAAGACAAAGATTTCTCCGGGATTTAATTCCGTGATTCGGTTGGGTGTTGTTCTTGTTTCCATGTTATTCGGGTTTGGGGTTAGTTGATACAAAGATAAATAGAAATCTCGCAATTCGGAAAAAAACGGTCTGTTCTTGCTGATTCTTGTTCGGCAAACCTTATATTTGCTTTTGCAATTCTGAAAAAGATGCAGCGCTGTTTACTTAATATTTAAAGATGTGATAATATGGAAATAGATTTAACGACCCCTGCCTTGCTGTTCTCGGCCATTTCTTTGATTATGCTGGCGTATACCAACCGCTTTCTGTCGTATGCTCAACTGGTGCGTACCTTGAAAGAACAATATGTGGAAAACCCTTCTTCGGTGAAGGCTGCACAGATTGCCAACCTGCGGAAGCGGCTCTACCTGACGCGCGCTATGCAGGTGACGGGTATCGGCAGTCTGTTGCTGTGCGTGGTCAGCATGTTCTTTATATATATTCAGCTATACATGGCATCGGTCTATATCTTCGGGCTGGCATTGGTGCTGCTGATTATTTCGTTGACCATATCCGTCTATGAAATCTACATTTCGGTCAAGGCGCTGGAGATACATCTGAATGATATGGGAAAGTGAATCTTAGGGAATGATATTCCGCACCGGAAATTCCAGTTCTCCCCAGTCTATCATTGCGTTGAAAAGCCGGATGGTGGAGAATGAGGATAAATCTTCCTGCCGGAGCTCCTTCTCCCGGAGAATGCCTTTATCAAGTAGTGCCGCCCGTTTGGTGCCTTTTAGCAACGGGTGCTGCGGGGTATACCAATGATTGTCGGTATCAAGAAGGGCGATGTTTGCAATAGAGGTGTCTGTCAGTAACCCTTGTTTTACTATCAGGATGTCGTCGCACTTTCCCCGGAGTGAAAAAAGTTCGTTCAGTGCTTCACGTGCGGTACTCTTGTAGGTATAGTCGATGGTATCTGATTGGATGAGTGCCAGAGATTGTACGCGACGCAGACTATAAGGGGCATAACCAACTTCTTCGATGCCGTTCTTTCCATATACTACGCGTGCCTTGACTATTCCTGCTTCCTGGTTGGGGCGTATGTAGTCTGCTAGTTGCAACGGTTTGCTTCCCGGCCAGAAGTGCTTGCGGGTGTCGTTCAGTCTTTGGTCATGGTAGGCCGTATTGCAGACTTCTCCGTTGCAGATGCGTATGGTCTCAATAAATCGGTACATATATTTTCTGTTTTACTTCGTTGTATTCGCTTTCCCATTGGCTTTTTGCTGTGATGCCGCCTCCGGCTTTGAAATAGAACTGTCCGTTTTCCTGTTCAATGAAGCGTATCATGACGGCACTATCCAGCTGCTTGTCTGCATAATATCCCATGACGCCCGTGTAGAATCCCCGCTCGTAATCTTCTGCTTCTGCAATGATTTCCATGGTTCGGGGCTTGGGGGCGCCGGTGATGGAACCGGCAGGCAATAGTTTGAAAAGGATGTCGCCAATGTGTTCTGTATAATTCCCGGGTAAAGCCCCGCAGATTTCGGAACTGGTCTGGAGTATGGCACCTTTATTGGTTTGCAGACGGTCGATGTAGCGGTAGGAGGTTACCGTTACATGGTCCGAAACCATACTCAGGTCATTGCGTATCAGGTCTACGATGGTGGCGTGCTCGGCGGCTTCCTTGACATCGTTCAGCAGTGCCTTTTCTGCATCGGGCAGGGTGGCATCGATGGTGCCTTTCATGGGGAAGGACTTTATCTTGCCCTCCTCTATGCGGACAAAGATTTCGGGAGAGAAGCAGACGAACTCATCCTTCATCCATAGTTTATAGGTGGCCTTCGAATGCAGGAATATCTCTTTCAGTGACAGGTTGGTGGTTACAGGAACCTTGCATGTCAGGTTGGTCAGGTAGCTGTTACCGGCCAGCAAGTTTTGCCTTACGAGGTCGAAGGCGCATTTGTACTCGGCAGGTGAGGGAGGGGTGAATGCCCAGTCTATTCCTCCTGTATATCGGGCGGAAACGGGTGCAGCATTCCCGTTTCCCCTAAACTGATAAAGGCAGGAGGCGGCATCTATCTCGTCCCTTTCTGCAACGTACGCGTGTTCTTGTTTATAGTCTACAATAAAGAGGAAGGGCACATTAGCTTTTGCCAGTGCATTCATTCTGCTGATGGCTTCCTCTCGGCTGTATTTTCTCATTTCTTTAATAAACCGCGCTTGCAATCACCTGGATAATCAAAATAAGGAATACCATTGCGATAGGATAAACCGTTGCGTAGGCCACGCTTGGGATATTGCTGTCCGTCATAGAATCCGCGGCGGCAAGTCCCGGCGTACTGGTCATGCCACCGGTGATGGTACCCAGCAAATCGAGGATGCTGATTTTGAATACAAACAGACCTACAAGAGCGGCCACCAACATCGGTACTAAAGTAATCGCCGCACCTACACCGAACAGCAACCATCCGCTTTCCTGGAAGGTAGCCACCAGATTCGTGCCGGCCGATGTCCCGACTTCCGCCAGGAACAGCAGTAATCCCAATTGTCGCAGCAGTTGATTGGCAGAACCGGACATGGACCAGATAATAGGCCCCGTCTTGCCGACGGCACTCAGGAAGAGCGCCACCATCAGGATGCCGCCCGTCAGACCCGGAGAGAATGAAAGTGTATCAGAGAACGATATGTTCAGTTTGCCGAACAGCACTCCCAGCACAATACCCATTGCGATGGGAAAGAAATCCGTGTCGGACAGTTGCTTGGCATTGTTGCCCAGCAGGCGTGCCACGCCTTTGATTCCGTCTTTCTCGCCCACCACCATCAGCTTGTCGCCGAACTTCAGCGCGAGGTCGGGAGAGGGGGAGAGGTCGATACCGCTTCGGCGGACGCGGGTGACGGTACAGCCGAAGTTCTTCATTAGATTGAGATCACCCAACTGCTTGTTTATCATGTCCTTCTTGGTCAGCAGCAGAGATTCTATTTCCTGCGTGTCTGCCAGCGGAAGTTCGCCTTCTTCACGTTCGCCTACCAGCACGGCAAGTTGGTTCAGGGCATCTTCACTGCCTACGGCTTGTATGTAGTCGTTCTCGTGAAGCACGGTCTGTGCTGTAGGAATGGAAATCAGTTCGCCGTGCTTGTGCCGGGAGATGACTGCTCCGGTCATGGCGCGTGCATTAATCTGCATCAGGCTGCGGTTGAATACAGTAGGGTTCGTTATGCGGTAGATGCAGGTGTCCAGTTCGGGAAACTGGCTGCGGCGTTCTTTTTCCAGGCGGCGGGCTTCTTTATCGAGGTCGATGTGCATGATGCGGGGCAGCAGCTTGACAAAGAGGATAACGCCGATAACGCCGAAGGGGTAGGCGATACCGTAAGCGATGGATGCCAGCGGGGAATGGGTGCTGTCGATGGCTACGGCAAGTCCCGGCGTACTGGTCAGAGCGCCGGCTATCAGCCCCACAACGCTGGGGGTGTCTATGCCGAAAGCGTATTTCAGCCCGACGGCAGTCAAGGCGGCAGAGCAGATAATCAGCATTGTGATGATGATCAGCGTCTTGCCTTTGCTCCGGAAGGAGTCGAAGAATCCCGGACCTGCCTGAATACCGATGGTGAAGATAAACAGTACCAGTCCGAAGTTACCTAATTCTTTCGGAATGACCACGCCGAAATGCCCGAATAGCAGGGCGATGAAGATCACGGCGGAAACGTCGAGCGAGAGTCCTTTGATTTTGATTCTTCCCAGCATGAAGCCTAAGGCTACGATGAGGAAGAGTGCGAAATAAGAGGATTGTAATAAATCAGCAAACATAATGGGTTAAAGGGTTAAGGGTTCGTTTCGTTGCATTACAACGACACAAAGATACGAAAAGTTCTAATAAGGAGCGTGCATTGTCCGTGTATTTATAACGGACGAAAGCCTCTTGTCACAATGTCATGACAAGAGGCTTTCGTTCTTAATTTTAGCGTATTCCGCCTACTCAGCGCTTATCGAGCTCCTTCAGCAATTCTTCCACCGCCGTTTTCAGCTGTGTGTCTTCACCGGCTACAATCGTTTCGGGCGCATTGGCTACTTTGATATCCGGTTCCAACTGCGAGTTTTCCAGATAGCTGCCATCCGGCAGGCGATAGCCTATGACGGGAATGCCGAATACCAGCGACGGGTCTTGCAACGTTTCCCAAGATACGCTGGTCATGGTACCCGGAACCGGCATGCCTACCAACTTGCCCAACTTCTGATGACTGTATACCCACGGCGTGCCGTGTGCATTGGAGTAGTTGGCTTCGCACGTCAGCATGATGGACGGCTTGTTCCAGCGGCGACTGGGCATGTCGCAGGCTTCGCGACCGCGAACCACTTGCGTAAAGTACTTCTTGCCGCTGAACAGCACCTCTATATCCTCGTGCAGACGTCCGCCACCGTTGAAGCGTGTATCGATGACGATGCCTTCGCGGTTGTTGTATTTCCCCAGGATATCGGAGTAAACGGAGCGGAAACTGTCATCGCCCATCGATTCGATATGCACATAGCCCAAGCGTCCGCCGGACCATTTATCCACATCTGCCGCACGCTGTTTCACCCAGCGGGCATAGAGCAGGTCGCTAAGTGCACCGTTGCTGATGGGGATTGTCACCTCTTCCCAACGTTCCTTGGTCTGCGGGTTGAAGAGTGAAACGAGTGTTTTCTTCTTTGCTTTATTGTTGAGCAATGTGTAGTAATCCATTTCGGGAGTGATTTCCGTGCCGTCTATCTTCTCAATCACTACACCGGCTTTCACCTTTGTGTTGGCGTTGTCGAAGGGGCCTTTCTCTATTACTTCGGCAATGAGCATGCCTTTGTCCTGGTAATTCCAGTCGAAGAGCAGTCCCAGGCTGGAGGTCGGTTCGCTTTGTCCTTTCGGATAGAAGCGTCCGCCGGTATGCGATACGTTCAGTTCGCCCAGCCACTCGCTCAGTAGTTCGGCAAAGTCGTAGTTGTTGCTGATGTGCGGCAGGAACTTGCGGTAGGCGGCAGTCATGGCATCCCAGTCCACGCCGTGCATGTTGAGGTTGTAGAAGCGCTTTTGTTGCTGGCGGTACACGTGGTCGAACATGTATTCGCGTTCGGCAGCCAGATCCATCTTTACGTTGGCATGGTAGGAGATGGACTTCAAGTCGTCGGAAGAAGTGTTCAGTTTCTGCATGCTGCGGCTACCCAGCAAGAAGATGTTTTTGCCTTCTTTATCTATTTCCATGTCGGCCCAGCCGGCATCCATCTTGTGGAGCAGTTTGGTTTCCTTCTTGCGCAGTTCCATCTTCCAGAGGTCGAAGCCACCTTCGAAGGCAGCCAGGTAGTAGAGCGCTTCGCCGTCTTTGGAAATGATGACGCTACCCAGGTCCGAAGAGTTCGGGGTGAGGCGCACGATGCGGTCTTCGATGTTCTTCAGTTCCACAACGATGTCTTTTACCTTCTCTTCTTTGGCATCGCTTTCCTTGCTGTCCTTCTTTTTGTCTTTCGCTTTGCTGTCGTCTTTCTCTTTGTCTTTCTTCTGTTCGTCTTCCAGTTCCTTGCGCAGTTCGTAGTCTTCTTTGCTCAGGCAATATTTGTCGTAGGCATCCTGGTTGAGGAATACGAGCATGGCGTCGTTCTGCGAACCCCATGAGGCGTGGGCACGCATGCCGTAGCGCTCGGTGATGAAGAGGATGGCGTTGCCGTCGAGTACAAATCGGGGCATACCGCTCATGTAGCCGCTGTTCGTCAGGTTAACGATGGGCTGTCCGCCCTCTGCGCTGACAAGGCCGATGTCTGAGTACGGGTCGTGCCTGTTTCCGATGAATTCGAGGGTGAACCATTTGCCGTCCGGCGACCATGCGTAGTCGAATCCTCCGCCTGTGCTGTACCAGGTGGAACCGTCGGTGATCTGGCGCACTTTCTTTGTTTCCAGATTGAGCACCATCAGGCGGTTGCGGTCTTCGATGAAGGCCAGTTCCTTGCCGTCGGGCGAGAATTGCGGGTAGGCACGCTCCACGGTGGAGGAGGGGAGGAGGACTTCCTCGTTGATGAGGGTGGCATTGGGGAAGTTGGGATCTTCTTTGCGGGCTATCTTGGCAAGATAGAGTTGCCAGTTGCCGCCTCGTTCGCTGGCGTATGCCAGGGTGCGGTTGTCCGGGGCAAAGGAGAGGCCGGCTTCGCGTGCCGGGGTATGCGTGATTTGTTTGGTAGTGGCATAGTCGGTCGAGGTGACGAATACTTCGCCGCGGGCAATGAAAGCCACTTGCTTTCCGTCCGGGGAGACGGTGGCGGAGGTTGCACCGCTGGAATAGGTCAGGTGGGCTGTCTGCGGCTGGTCGTCGCGGGTAATTTCTATGGCGACTTTCTGCGGAGTGCCACCATTCTGCTGGGTATAGATTTCGCCGTCATATCCGTAGCACAGTGTTCCGTTGCTGCTCATGGAGAGGAAGCGCACGGGGTGGGTCTTGAAGGATGTCACTGCCTGGGCCGACTGCGGTTGAGTGAGCGGGAAAGAGTATACGTTGAACGTACCGCCGTTGCGCTCGCTCAGGAAGTAGAGGGTCTGGCCGTCGGGCGAGAGTACCGGATTGCGGTCTTCACCTTCGCGTTGGGTGAGGTTGGTGTGCTTGCCTGTCTGGGTATCGTACACCCAGATGTCGCGGGTGATGGAGGAGGTGTGATGCTTGCGCCATTCGTCTTCAAAACCCTTGCGGTCTTGGTAGAAGAACTGTTTGCCCGATTTGTCGAAACAGATGGCTTCGGCTGGAGTACCCAGAACTTGCTCGGTGCGTCCGCCCGTTGCGGGGACTTTATACACTTCGGTCATGGCGGAAGTGGGGAAAAGGGCGCTTGTAGCAGGGTCTTGGATAGATGCGGAGAACAGAATGTATTTGCCGTCCGGGGTGAATGCAGAGGGAAGTTCGGAAGCCGAGTTGGTGGTCAGCCGTTGGGCAGTGCCTCCGTTGGCAGGCATCACGAAGATGTCGAAGTTACCGTATCTGTCGCTGGCAAAAGCTATTTGCTTGCCGTCCGGTGACCATACGGGGGTACATTCGTAAGTCTCTTGAGTGGTGAGCTGTGTAGCTGTTCCTCCTTTTGCGGGAACTTTGTAGATGTCTCCTTTGTAGCAGAATGCGATTTCCGTACCGTCGGGGGAGATTTTTACGTCGCGCATCCATAGGGGGGCAGATGCAAAGCTGGTTATGGCAGTGAAGCCAAGGGTAATGCAGGCAAGAATTTTCTTCATAAATATCATTGATGCGTTATTGTTAGCGATGGACAAAAGTAATAAATATATTCGAAAACGTATAATGTATGCATAAATATAGTGTCACTTCATTCCTCTTTCCTTGTAAATCCGTTCTTTGGCGCTGTTGATGCTTTGGAATTTTTCTTCGGCGGCTTTCTTTATATCTTCTCCCAGCATGGCCACTTTGTCGGGATGGTGTTTCAGTGCCAGGCGTCGGTAGGCGGCACGCACTTCGTCGTTGGTGGCGGTAGGAGATATTTCGAGTACTTTGTAGGCTTCGTCCAGTGAGTTGCCGCCCAGGTTGAGCATTGATTCCACTTCCTGCACGGACAAACCCATGTAGAGGGCTACTTCTTTCAGCGCTTCTATTTCCTGGTTGCAGATGTGTCCGTCGCTTTTGGCTACATTCACCAGGAAGTCCAGCAGTTGCAGGCGTTCTTCGTAAGTCAGGTTGGCGGCGATCTGTCTTCCGCAGTCGCGGATGGTGTTCTTGAATGCCATCGGGTTCTGCCGGTCCATCTGCTTGCGTTGTTCAAAGAGGTTGAGCAGTATTTGCTGTCCTTCGTCTACGGCAGCTTCTCCGAAGTTTATTCTGAGGAATTTGCGGACGAACTCCATTTCGCTGTGCATGATGCGTCCGTCTGCCTTGATGATGTACGAGGCCATCACCAGCATGGAGAAAAGAAAACTGTTCCGCTGTCCGGCATTTCCGGTATCCCAGGTGTCTCTTGTCTGTTCTCTGCTGTATTTGTCGTCGGCAGAACTATCGTCGGTATCGAACAACGAACCGAGTGCATATCCTGCCAAAGCTCCCAACGGCCCTTTGACCATAAAGCCTATGATACCGCCTATCCATTTTGCTGCTCCCATAATTTTACGTTTAGAGTGCAAAAATAATAATTCTGCCGGAAATCATGGTAGCTGCAACGTATTATCTTTACAGGAGTGGAAATGCTAATTTATTTATTTGTTTCCAGAAGCTTTATCACATATTCCCGTTGCAGTGAGTAGGCACCATCTTCTTTTTGTACGTACTTCAGCAGTTGCAGCCCGTCTTGCCGTAGCCGGGACTTCAGCAGAATATTGTCTTCTATGTCTTCTGCCAACTTTAGCATGTTCATGGCGGCGAGTTCTATCTTGCTGGTCTTGTCGGAGTCTTTGTCGTATCTTCCGATAAGTTCCTGCGTACTCATATTCAGCAATTCTTTGGCGGGAAAGCCCAGTATTTGCTGTGTCAGTCCGTCGTACTCCGTCCATTCTTTCTGACGGATTTTCTTCTTGTTCAGTATTGCGTTGACGATTAAGGAGATGATTTCCTGAATCATACGTATCAGATAGTCTTGCTTTATCATAAGTCGTTGCTTTTGCAGGATATTGTCCGGATTGAGATGTTGCTATACAGTGATCGGCAAATGTAGTGATTATCCTTTGAAGTGAGGATATTGTTGGGAAATTATTGTTGTGATATCTTTCTTTTCGCTATCTTTGCGGCAGATACTCAAGAAGTATCGTATTATAGTAATCAGTTTAAGTGTTTTCGGGAAGCAGCGAAAATCTCAAAAGACACATCTGAACTGAATAGGGTTTCGCATGTTCTAATGCAACGATATGCGTACCCATTCAGTGTATAGATGTGTCTGGGTTGTTCGCTGCACCTCCGAAACTTATATATTGGATTGGGTGCGCACTTTTTTTGTACCTGAATCCGATTAAAAAGGCAAGCCTATGTTGTACGACTTTATTTCGGATATTATGGAAAATGTTTTTGAATGGCATCCTCTCTGTCCTTGCCACATGAAAAAGGATATGATAGCCTCCGGTGATGTTTACCATTTCCTGGAAGAGTACATGGGAGATCTGGGTGACGAAGCAAAATGGCAGAAACTGAAGCCTTCTTTCCTGGAATGTACTTATTGCCTGCTACATACAGCATTGAAGCTTGCCCGAAAGGACAAATATAATTATGAAGAAGAAAAAGTGGCAAAGCTGACTGCTGCCCTGACCATTGTCCGCGAAAGATACAAACTGTATAAAAGAGTACAGCAGGAACAACGGTGGAAACAATTATGGCAATGGATAAAAGGAGGTATGCGCACTCAGTAATTATAATATCCTCCTACACCCTACATCCGATTGGCAATCACATTATATTTCTCCTACATCCATCTTATCGTACAAGTAGGTATAAAGTATAAGGTAAAACGGGATAAAAAAGTTGAATTTGATATCATATTAGATTTTACTTTTCGTACTTTTGCCTGCAAGCATAAAATAATTATAAAAACTATGAAAAGTATAAGATTAGTCACATCTTTGTTCTTAATGGCTGTATTGGCCGGGTGTGGAAAAAGAAATGAGACAACTGGCATTATCACAGTTGATGTCAACGCAAGTTATCCCGAAAAGGAACTAATTCTTCAAGACTTTATGGATGTGGAATACATCCCATTGGAAACGAATGATGAATTTATCACCCAAGGCGACGTACTGGATATAGGTGACAAATACATATTAGTGAAAAACTGGAGAAATGATGGAGATATCTTTGTCTTTGACAGAAAAACCGGAAAGGGACTGAGAAAGATAAACCGGAAAGGACAAGGGGCTGAAGAATATACCTATATTAACGGGATTGTTCTGAACGAGGACAACAATGAAATGTTTGTCAACAGTTCTTCAATAAAAAGGATATTGGTATACGATCTTTCCGGTAACTTCAAGCGAAGCTTCAACCATGCAGAAGGTGCTGAGTATCTGAATGTACTCGATTATGATAAGGATAACTTGATTTGTTATGATATGTCCGTCTATTACAAAGAGGGAGAAAGTAGGGACAAGAAATTCTATCATGCGATTATATCGAAGCAGGATGGCAGCATTACCCGGGAACTCCCAATTCCTTTCGACATAGTCAAGGCACCGTATGTGCAGAAAGGAGAAGGGGTTGCGGTAGCTTCTATACGTCCCATCATTCCGTATTACAGCGATTGCCTGCTCGTAGAAACGTCTTCCGATACGGTGTACCATTATCTGTCAAAAGAGAATAAATTGACTCCTTTCATTGTGAGAACCCCTTCCAAAGATCCTGAAGTATTCCTTACGATGGGAACTATGACAGATCGCTATTTCTTCATGCAAACCATAAAGAAGGAGTTTGACTTTACGACGGGAAAAGGATTCCCAATTACAGACTTGATGTACGACAAGCAGGAAAATGCTGTATCTGAGGTTGTTGTGCTCAATAATGACTATGCGAAGAAGCAGGAAGTAGATATAACCTCGCATCCGATAAACGGTAAAATAGCCACTTACCAGACTTTGTCAGCTGCCCGGCTTGTCGATGCATACGAGAATGATGAATTGAAAGGCAAGTTGAAGGAAATAGCAGCCGAACTGAATGAGGAATCAAATCCGGTGCTTATGCTGGTAAAAAATAGAAAGTAGCATGAAAATATCTCTGTTGGCTACTGACAAAAAGCGATACTTGAATTTGCTTTTACTTGCCGATGAACAGGAGTCTATGATAGACCGTTATCTGGAGCGTGGCGAAATGTTTGTGCTCGAAGATAATGGGGTGAAAGCAGTTTGTGTGGTTACCGATGAGGGGCAGGGCGTCTGCGAATTGAAGAATATCGCCGTTTCTCCTGATTCGCAACGGCAAGGATATGGTAAGCGACTGATAAACTATCTGCTGGATTACTATTCGGGAAAATATATTCAGATGATAGTCGGAACCGGGGATGTTCCAAGTACAATCGGCTTTTATACGAGTTGTGGCTTTGAGTATTCCCATCGCATCGAGAATTTCTTTATTGATAACTATGATCACCTCATGGTTGAAGAAGGTGTCTTGCTTAAAGATATGGTTTATCTGAAGCAGAAAATGGGGTAAGTTCTATTTTATCTGCTATGCTTCTGATATAGGTCAAATCCTTACCTACTCCTTAGCTATAGGAAAGGAGAAGGTAAGGAGTAGGTAGGGAGAAGGTAAGGAGAAGATGTGGAGCAAGTTTAATAAGGTGTATAAATAAAGAAAGGACACCTAGCTTAATAGATGTCCTTTCAATTAATAATGTAGTATTTTTACTTCTTGGAATAGTGGTATTTCATGGAAAGGATATGTACTTCTATCTTATCATCATTTACAGAGTAAATAAGACGATGTTCAGAGGTTATTCTTCTTGACCATTTACCTGCTAGTTCATATTTGAGTGGCTCTGGTTTTCCAATTCCTGTATAAGGATGTTCTGTAATATCGTTCAGTAAGGCTGTGATTTTATTTAGAATAGCTTTATTGCCACTTTGCGAGAAGTAGAGATATTCTTTCCGTGCTTGGTCAGTCAATATTATTCTGTACATGATGCTCGGTTTAAGAAGTCCTCTATGCTCTCCCCTTCATTCTGGGCTAAATAATTGCCGTTCTTAATATCTTCTTCACCTTGACGTATGGCAGCCATTGTTTCTGGTGACGACATAATATATTCAGTCTCCTTTAAAGAATTGTACTCATCCAGAGAAATCATCACGACTCCTTTACCATTTCCACGATTAACAATTACAGTATCGTAATCATCAATTACAGAATCAATGTAGCTCTTAAGATTGGTTCTTAAATCCGTATAATTTGCTGTTCTCATAACTCCTTCTTTTTTTATATAACACAAAGGTATGTACTTATATGCGTACTTGCAAATTTGATTAGTTAATTATTAAATATAAAGAAAGGGTATCTAACATAGTAGATGTTCTTTCAGTCATTATCCCAAGAATCAAGTTTAAACCTCAGTTTAAACATCTTGTTTAACCCCACGTTTAAACCGCATGATAGGCAGGAGTGCTCTAAAAGAAAAAAGCATTGATAATCTTTCGATTATCAATGCTTTATCGGTAGTCGGGATGACAAGATTCGAACTTGCGACCACACGCCCCCCAGACGCGTACTCTACCGGGCTGAGCTACATCCCGAATTGCGGATGCAAAAGTAGTGCTTTATTTTGAAATAACAAATATTTCTTTTGTTTTTTCTTGGCTGACTTTTGAAATTATAGGATAAAACATACTGCCGATGAGGGGAAGTTGTATATCTGTCTCCTGCCAATAGCTTGAAGAAGACAGATATACACTGGAGAAAGTTATTGTAAGTTCAGGTTGTTTCTTACCGCTGTGACAGCAGAACTTTCGGGAGTTACCGACTTGCGGGTGCAATAATCAAATTCTGCAGACTTCTCGCCGCTGTATGATTTCCATTTCAGTTTCAACTTGACGGTCTTGCCTTCCGTATCAGGCAGAGCATCCAGCTTGAAGGCTACCAGGCCGTCCATTTCACTTCCATAGGTATCACCATTGGCATTGTGGCGGAATTCCACTTCATAAGGGTTTTCCGGATTTTTACTCAACAGCAGATTGACGAAATGCTTCGTGCTGTAGTTTCCCTGCATAGTACGGAATCTGAGGGTCAGATAGCCGTCTTCTGCGATAGTTACCCAGTCGTTTACTATTTCCACCGGGTCGGTACCGTATATGGCGTCATTCTCTTCGCCCAAATCCGGCGCGATGGTTTTTGTAAGGATACTGTCTATCCAGTTGATGTGTACAGCTTGGTTGTAGATATCGCTGGGTTCGTCCACTTCTTCGTAGTTCACCAATGCTCTGACTTCCTTCTCGCCGTAGGGAGATTTCTTCATGTTGGTAGGCAGCAGGGTAGTCTTGTCATCCAGTTGCAGGAAAACAGTCTGGTCTGCATCAGTCTTTACCGTTACCAGGGCATTGGGATATCTCATGCCGTAATAGTTGTCATCGTCGTCCAGGCAGGATTGAAGGCTTATGGAACTGATGACTGCAACAGCGATTAAAATTTTCTTGCTAAAAAATGATTTCATTTTCATAGTGTACTTTTTTAAATTAAACATTCGGAATAGGTGCTTCTGTTATAGAAATAAGATGTTTGTAGAAACCCTGCACGGCGTTTTGTTAATTAATGATAAGAGGGACGTATACTTGCACATCATGTGGAATATGTCTACCTTTGCTTATCTGAGATACGTATCTCCACATTGCGGAGAGTATGAAGTTCTCTCATGAAATTTTAGTTGGAGGAGTAGAATATGAATATTGAAGAATTCAGGGAGTATTGCCTTTCCTTGCCGGGGGTGAGCGAGAAGATGCCTTTCCCGAATGTGGCCGATAGATATAGCCGTGATGTGCTCTGCTTTTATGTGGCAGACAAATGGTTTTGCTTTGTCAATATTGAAGTGTTTGATTTTTGTTGCATCAAGTGTCGTCCGGAAGAAGCAGAAGAACTGCGTAACAGCTATGAAGGGATAAAACCGGGATGGCACATGAATAAGAAGTACTGGATTAGTGTCTATTTTGACAGTGATGTACCGGACGGCAAGATTAAGGAACTTGTAGCCCGGTCATACCATCTGGTCGTTGAGAGCTTGCCGAGGAAGGAGCGGGAGATAATAAAGGCCGGTTTATAGGAGGGGAGTGCAGGAGGATTATACCCCCATGCATTCCCTGTAAAAGTCGAACATCTCGAAGATAGTGTCCTTGTCCGCTGTCTGGTTGAGGCAGATGTCGCCGACTTCTTTCAGTAGGGTGAAGTTGATGACGCCGGCGGTGTTCTTTTTATCATGTTTCATCAGTTCGTAAAGCTGGTCGTACTGCTTGCAGTTGAAGGTAAAGCTGCCATAATTCTCTTTGATGAACTGAATGGCCTGTCGCATCTTCTCCTTCGGGAAGCCTGCTTTTATATAAGAAAGGTACAGTTCGCAGACAATGCCCCAGGCAACGGCATAGCCGTGCAGCACCGGACGGTTCTCGGCAAGGGCAAGGCTTTCGAAAGCATGGCCTACGGTATGTCCCAGGTTCAGGGCTTTGCGGATGCCGTGTTCCAGCGGGTCTTCTTCTACAATGCGTTCCTTTACCTGCACGGAGCGGCCTACCATAGATTTCAGCATGACGTAATCTATCTTTTCCGTATCAAATGTCAACAGTTCCGTCAGATGTTCCTGCGTACTGATGAGGCCGTGCTTCAGCATTTCGGCATAGCCGGAGAAGAAGTTGTGCGCATCGAGGCTACGCAGAAACTCCGTTTCGAGCAGCACACTGGCAGCAGGTGCAAAAACGCCGATTTCATTCTTCAGGCCGTTGAAGTTGATGCCCGTCTTGCCTCCTACGGAAGCGTCGACCATGGCAAGCAGGGTGGTGGGGATGTTGATATAAGCGATTCCCCGTTTGAAGGTGGAGGCGGCAAAGCCGCCGAGGTCGGTTACCATGCCTCCGCCCAGGTTGATGAGCAGGGAGTGGCGTGTAGCTCCTTTCTCGCTCAACGCTTGCCAGACGGAAGCCAGTGTTTCGAGATTTTTGTGTACGTCTTCTGCACCGATAATAATCTCCTCTGCTTCTTGCAGTGCCGGGATGCCGTTTAGTTGTGGCAGGCAGAGGCGGTGGGTGTGCTCGTCGGTAAGGATGAAGAGCTTGTCATGGGGGCATTTCTCTATAGCGTGCGTCAGACTGCTTTCCAGTCCTTCGCAAAGGATTACTTCTTGTTTACTCATAAGACGATTTCGGATTTGTGATTTATTGCAGGGCAAAGATAACTCTTTCGGCAATAAGTGTTATCTTTGTCCCACTAAAAACTTTATAAATCATAAATCAGAATTCAAAATGAGAGCTTTGTTACCCGTATACTGCCGTCCGTTAGGATATTTCATTATTGCTTTAGCGTTATTCCTCCCCTTCCTGATGTTGATGCTGGGAAGAGTGACCGATGCTAACCTGCTGTTCTACAAGGAATGTTCTAAACTTCTGATGATGATGGGGGCATTGATGATTATCTTCGCCCTGACAAAGAACGAAAACAAGGAAATCGAGCAGATACGCAACAAAGCCGTGCGCAATGCCATCTTCCTGACTGTACTTTTCATCTTCGGCGGCATGCTTTATCGTGTAGCGAAGGGTGATCTCCTTTCGGTAGATTCTTCCTCTTTTCTCATATTTCTGATATTGGATGTGCTTTGCTTGGAATTTGGTATAAAGAAAGCGACTGTTGATCGATTATTTAAGCGGAATGGTCGATAAATAGAGCAAATCGTCATGCGGGGCATTAAACCTTTTGCCCGGAAGCTTGTCAAAGGTGACAGTGATTAGAAGACATTGTTCACTTTAAAGAATAGACAAAGAATAGACGCATGAAGAAGATTATTACGGGGATGGTGTTGCTGCTGGCAACAACGCTGTCCGTATTTTCACAAACAAAGAACATCACAGTTTCGGGCCGTGTCATGGAAGACACGAAGGAACCTGCAATACAAGCCACAGTACAGTTGCTTTCATTGCCCGACAGCACCCAGGCGGCAGGTGTGGCCAGTTCCAATCTGGGATTTTTTTCCTTGCCCCCGGTAAAGCCTGGAAAGTATGTACTAAAGGTTTCTTATATCGGATTCAAAACGTTGTGGCAGCCTATGCAGCTTTCCAACGCCACTCCGCAAAAGAACTTGGGGGTGTTGACGCTGGAGAGTGACGCCGTGATGTTGGCGGAAGCTGTGGTTACGGCAGAAGCTCCGCAGGTGCAGGTTGTAGAAGATACGTTGATGTATAACTCCTCTGCCTACCGTACCCCCGAAGGCGCCATGCTCGAAGAACTGGTAAAGAAATTGCCCGGAGCAGAAATTGACGACGAAGGCAATGTGAAAATCAACGGTAAAGACCTGAAGAAGATTATGGTCGACGGTAAGGAGTTCTTCGGCGGAGACGTGAAGACCGGTTTGAAGAACCTGCCGGTAGACATGGTGGAAAAGCTGAAAACATACGATAAGAAGTCCGACTTGGCGCGTATCACCGGCATTGATGACGGTGAGGAAGAGACAGTGCTCGACTTGACGGTGAAGAAGGGTATGAATCAGGGATGGTTCGGTAATGCCGATGTGGCAGGCGGAACGGAAGACCGTTATCTGGGGCGCCTTATGGTGAACCGCTTTGTGGATAAAACACAGGTTTCAGTAATCGGTTCTGCCAACAACGTAAATGACCAAGGTTTCTCCGGTGGTGGCGGTGGTCCCCGCTGGCGTAGAAACAACGGCTTGACGGCTACGAAGATGGCGGGTGTGAACTTTGCTACCCAGACTGAAAAGTTGGAGTTGGGCGGTAGCGCGCGCTATAACTTTATGGATGGGGATATTGCAAGCATCGGTTCTACAGAGGACTTCTTGCCGAACGGTAACTCTTACTCCAACTCCAACAGCAAGCAGCGCAACAAGAACAAGAATTTCAATGCTGACTTCCGCCTGGAATGGAAGCCGGATTCTATGACGAATATCATTTTCCGTCCCAACTTCTCGTATGGCAAGACGGATAATCTTTCCAATTCGGAATCCGGGACGTTCAACGAAGATCCTTATAACTTGGTGGCTAATCCGAACGACTATCTGAATCTGGCTTCAATTACCGGTGAAGACCCGTTGCGCCGCATCCGTATCAATGCCATTAACAGCGGTTCGCTGAGTGATAATAATAGTACCTCTGCCAATGCCACTCTGCAATTGAACAGAAAGCTGAATACAAAGGGACGCAATATCACTTTACGCGGTAACTTCGGCTATAGCGATAATGACAACAATCAGTATACAGAGTCCGAAACGCATTACTTCCAGTTGCAGAACTATCTGGGACAAGACTCGGTGCTGATCCGTAACCAGTATATCACTACGCCTACCAAAAACTATAACTACACGGCACAGCTTACTTACAGTGAGCCGATTGCCCGTGCTACTTTCCTGCAGTTCAGCTATCAATTCCAATACAAGTATAGCGAGAGTGACAAGACGACGTACGACTTGCAGAACTTCACGGACTGGGGATTGTCCACTCAACTTCCGGCAGGCTACGAAGAACATGCGGTAGATAGCTTGGGTAAGTATGCTGAATACAGATACTACAACCACGACGCCTCAGTGTCTCTACGCTTTATTCGCGAAAAGTATCAGTTGAGTGCCGGTATGTCGTTCCAGCCACAGCATTCGGTCTTGTCTTACAAGCGTGGCGACTATATGATTGATACTACCCGCAATGTGTTTAACTTTGCTCCGAATGTAGATTTACGTGTCCGTTTCTCTAAAGTGAGCCAGTTGCGCCTGACGTATCGCGGACGCAGCGGCCAGCCGAGCATGGAAAACTTGCTGCCGATTGTCGATAACTCCAACCCGCAGAACATTCGCGTGGGTAATCCGGGCTTGAAGCCTTCCTTTACGCACAACATGCGTTTGTTCTACAATACGTACAATGCCGAAAAGCAGCGTGGCATCATGGCGCATGCCAACTTCTCGGCAACCCAAAACAGTATCAGCAACAGCCGTGTGTACAATTCCGAAACCGGTGGATGGACCACTACCCCGAAGAACATCAACGGTAACTGGAATGCGTTTGGTATGTTTGGATTTAATACGGCACTTCCTAATAAGAAGTATACCATCAACTCCTTCTCCAATGTCAACTATCAGAACAATGTAGCTTATCTGACTGACAACAAGACGAAGGAGGAAAACAAGAATACAACGACCAATCTGACGCTGGGCGAACGCCTGAACGCCGCTTATCGTAACGATTGGTTTGAATTCGGCTTGAACGGAAGCATTTCTTATTCAATAGAAAAAGATAAGTTGACGCCGGCCAATAATCAGGAGCCTTACAACTTCTCTTATGGTGCCAATACACAAGTGACCTTGCCTTGGAGCATGACGGTCTCTACCAATATTGCCAACCAAAGCCGTCGTGGTTATACGGATAGCAGTATGAATCGTAATGAGCTTATCTGGAATGCGCAGGTGGCGCAGAACTTCCTGAAAGGAAACGCTACGGTCAGCTTCGAGATGTATGATATCCTGAAGAAGCAGAGTAACATCAGCCGTTCGCTGACGGCAAGCGGCCGCTCGGTGTACGAGTATAATGGCGTGAACAGCTACTGCATGCTGCACTTTATTTATCGTCTGAATATTTTCGGCAGCAAGGCTGCACGCGAGAGGATGCAAGGCAGACATGGCTTTGGTGGTCCTGGCGGTCCCGGTGGTCCCGGAAGATTTGGCGGACGCCGGCCTTTCTGATAAATGATAATTTAGTGTCGTGTGATAACAAGTGTATCTCAAACTCCTCCGCCTGAAAGGGGAGGTGCCCGCTTGCGGGCGGAGGGGTCTTACATAAATAGAAAGTAACTTTGTGCAAGTCCCTTCGGATGTGAAACCCCTCCGCCCTACGGGCACCTCCCCTTTCAGGCGGAGGAATTTGAGATACTCCGTAAATTCCCATTTATGTTAATCTCTGTAATCTCTGGTAGAAGTTTCAGTGTTTTTCTTACATTTGTTTCACACTTAATTGTTTGTGAACATGTTCGATTGGAATCTCTTTGCCAGCCAGATTGCTTCGGTAGCATTCGACATCATCTATTTCGGTGCTATCATCGGTACGATTATCGTTGTCATCCTCGACAACCGTAATCCGGTGAAGACTATGGCGTGGATACTGGTATTGATGTTCCTTCCTGTAGTGGGGCTTATCTTTTATTTCTTCTTCGGGCGTAGCCAGCGCCGTGTGCGTATCATCGGAAGGAAGAGTTACAGCCGCCTGCTCAGGAAGCCGATGGCTGAGTATCTGGCACAAGACTCCTGTGCGCTCCCTATGAACTACAGTCGCCTGATCTCCCTGTTCCGCAACACCAATCAGGCCTTTCCTTTCGACGGCAACCGGGTGGAAACCTATACCTCCGGCCTTTCCATGTTGCAATCCCTGCTGCGCGAATTGCAGAAAGCCACCCGCCACATTCATCTGGAATTCTATATCTTCGAAGACGATGCCACCGGACGTATGGTGCGCGATGTCCTTATGGAAAAGGCGCGTGCAGGCGTCGAGGTACGCGTCATCTACGACGACGTAGGTTGTTGGCACGTCCCCAACCGCTTCTTCGAAGAAATGCGGGCATCGGGCATTGAGGTGCGCAGCTTCCTCAAAGTACGCTTCCCGCTTTTCACCAGTAAAGTGAACTATCGTAATCACCGGAAGATTGTTGTCATCGACGGCCGCATAGGTTTCGTGGGTGGCATGAACCTGGCAGAACGCTATATGCGCGGCTTCTCGTGGGGCATCTGGCGCGATACGCACCTTCTGCTCGAAGGCAAAGCCGTTCATGGCTTGCAAACTGCTTTCCTGCTCGACTGGTACTTCGTAGACCGCACGCTGATTACTTCCGCCCGTTACTTCCCGAAGATAGAAAACTGTGGCACTTCTTTGGCACAGATTGTAACAAGCGAACCTATCGGTCCCTGGAAAGACATCATGCAGGGACTTGTCATGGCCATCTCCGCTGCGCGGAAATACTTCTACATTCAGACTCCTTATTTCCTTCCTACCGAAGGTGTACTGATAGCCATGCAGACTGCCGCCTTGGCGGGTGTCGACGTGCGCCTGATGCTCCCCATGCGTGCAGACAACCGCTTGACGCACCTGGGTTCCTGCTCTTATCTGGCAGATGTACTTTATTCGGGTGTCAAGGTATACTTTTATAAGAAAGGCTTTCTGCACTCCAAGCTGATGGTGTCGGACGACGAACTCTCCACGGTAGGTTCCACCAATGTAGACTTCCGCAGCTTTGAGCATAATTTTGAAGTAAATGCGTTTATCTACGACATGGATACCGCCCTCGAAATGCGCGAAATCTTCTTGCAGGATCAGCGGGAGTGCACGCAAGTATTCCTGAAAAACTGGGTAAAGCGTCCCTGGTATCGTAAAGCTGCCGAGAGCATTGTGAGATTGATGGCGCCGCTTCTTTAATCAGTAGTATCTATATCTTCTGTTTCTGAAGAACCGGAACTCAATCTAAAGAACGAGAAGTTCACGCTGCCGTATGCCCTTCTTTCTACAAAGTGCGGATGTTCTTCAAAGCCGTTCTTCTTTCCATGTTCCAGCACGAACAGTCCGTCTGCTTTCAGCAGGTTGTTTTCGAAGATAAGGTCGGGCAAGGTTTCCAGTCCGGTCAGTTCATAGGGGGGATCGGCAAAGATGAAGTCGAACTGTTCCTTTCCGCTCTTGATGTATTTGAATACATCGCCGCGGATGGGCAGGCATTTATCAGTCTTCACCTCTTGCATAATTTTGCAGATAAAGGCGTAGTGGTCGCGGTCTTTCTCTACGCTGACCACTTGGTCGCATCCTCTGGATACGAGTTCGATACTGATGCTGCCCGTGCCTGCAAAGAGGTCGAGGGCGCGTACACCGTCTTCAAAGTCGATGTGGTTGGAGAGCACATTGAACAGATTCTCCTTGGCAAAGTCCGTAGTGGGGCGTGCCTTGAAGGAGTGGGGCACGTCGAACCGTCTTCTTTTGTATATTCCGCTGATTACTCGCATGAGATTATGGCTTGTAGGTCAAGATTAGTGGCGGGGTTCATGATGAACACCTGCCGGATGAATTTTCGCAGTTCGGGCAGTAGCTGTTCTTTGTCGTGCAGGCTGCCGGTGAGGTGCAGTTCGTCACGCTCTTGCTCAAAGCCGAGTTGCTTCCATATATATAATAGGTAATAGATGCGGTCGGCTGTTTCCTTGCATTCGAAAGAGTTGGCAAGGAGCAGATGTCCGCGTTCGTAGCCGTACACGTCTACGGCATTTTTCCGCAGGTTTACATACATCTTACGGCTGTTGCCCAGGCGACTCTTTGCTGCAAAGAACTCGATGAAGGGGCTGGCCTGGGAGTAGAATTTTGCATCGGGATACTGTTCGCGCAGGAAGATGCAGGCACTCTTGTCCATGCCGAACAATACAACGGAATTATTCTTATGCAGAATGTTGTACTGAACAAGTTCGTTCTCCCGCTTCGGGTGATTGTGATAGAATACGATTTCCGCTTGTTCGTCTTCAAAGAATTCCAGCGGGATGAACGTAAAGCGCTTGTCCGCCATCAGCACATTGACACGGCGGTAAGGACGGCTCAGCCATTCCACTTCGCGGAAGGTTTGTTTCAGGTTGGCGGTGAGGGAGAGCGACTCATCCACTTCACGGTCAAAGAAAGAAAGCTCGCCGTCGCCCAAGGGGTTGAATACAGAAAAAGAAAATCCATCCGTACTGAGACGGATGGATAATGTATACTGTTCCGATTTATTAAAATCAGTTGTTTCTATCATACGTATTGTGTCGGGGTGAGATTATTCCCAGTTACCGGCGTTGTTGTTAGCTGTTTCCAAGCTACCGATCATCAGACCGCTATATTTACCCAGCTTCGTCTGTAAGTCTTTCAGGTTAGCAATTTCTTGCTTGTCCAGACCATTCAGGTAAACATCGTACGGAGTCTTCACTTCGAGCAGACAGAAAGGAGCACCGGACTTGGCAGTATCGTTACGTGTTGCCATTTCGAATTGTGCACCGTTTCCAAAAGGAACATATCTCATAGAGTCAGCATTGAAACCTTTGGGGAAGATCGTATCCAATACGGCTGCCCACAAAGTGTCACGCTTGAAGTTTTCCAAACCCCACTTCTTAACTTCATCATACTTGCCTGTTTTCTTGGCTTTCTCGATGATGGCGATAGCTTTCTTTTCAGTCAGACCATCTTCCAGCTGCTTGTCGTTCAATTCACCTTGTTTGTAGATGAACGGAAGCTTCTGGTTCTTTACGAAGTCAATCAGCGTATCGAAGCTGGCGGTGTACTGCTGACCATGCAGAGTACGGTACTCCAACTGTGCTTTACGGATGTCCATCAAACGTGCAATGACTGCTGCGTCTCTGTGCTTCTTCGCTTTTTCAAAGTTTATAGGACCCATAATGCTGGTATAGCAGATATAAACTAAAACCAGAGCACATAAGCCTAAAACGATATTAAATACTGTTTTCATGATAAATATGTTTTTTAGTTGTTATATTCGCACCGCAAAAATAAAAGAAATTAATTTAAAAACGATAGTTCCCTTTACTTTTTTCTGTTACAAAAATGATAAATAACTATTTAGAAAGGCAAATTAAGGAAAATTTTCCTTACCAACCAACTCTTGAGCAAGAAATTGCAGTAAAATCTTTATCAGAGTTCCTTGTGTCGCCCCATAACGAGGCGGTTTTTCTGCTGCGTGGTTATGCCGGAACAGGTAAAACTTCGCTGGTGGGTGCTTTGGTGCGGACGTTGGATAAGTTGCAACAGAAGTCGGTACTGCTGGCTCCCACCGGGAGGGCGGCGAAGGTATTTTCTGCTTACGCGGAGCATCCGGCGTTTACAATTCATAAAAAAATCTATAGACAGCAATCATTCTCTAATGAGGTGAGCAATTTTTCGGTGAACGATAATTTGACAACTCATACCTTATATATAGTAGACGAGGCGTCGATGATTTCCAATGAGGGACTGTCCGGTTCCATGTTTGGTACGGGGCGTTTGCTGGACGACCTGGTGCAGTTTGTCTATTCCGGCCAGGGATGCCGGTTACTGTTGATGGGAGATACGGCGCAGCTACCGCCGGTAGGGGAGGAACAGAGTCCCGCCCTCTTTGCCGAGGCATTGAAAGGTTACGGGCTGGAGGTGAAGGAAGTGGACTTGACGCAGGTAGTACGCCAGGAGCAGCAGTCGGGCATCTTGTGGAATGCCACCCGGTTGCGGCAACTGATAGCGGAAGACGACTGTTTCAGCCTGCCGAAGATTAAAGTATCGGGCTTTGCCGACATCAAAGTGCTGCCCGGCGATGAACTGATAGATACGTTGAGCTCCTGCTATGACAACGACGGGATGGACGAAACCATCGTGATATGCCGTTCCAACAAGCGGGCGAACATCTATAATAATGGTATCCGTGCGCAGATACTCTGGCGGGAAGATGAGTTGAACACGGGCGACTTGTTGATGGTGGCGAAAAATAACTACTTCTGGACGGAGAAGCAGAAGGAGATGGACTTCATTGCCAACGGTGAGACGGCCGTAGTACGCCGCATGCGCCGCACGCGCGAATTGTACGGTTTCCGCTTTGCCGATGTAACCCTGGTTTTTCCCGATTACAATGATTTCGAGTTGGAAGTGAATCTGCTTCTGGATACACTCCATACCGATGCGCCTGCCCTGCCAAGAGCGGAGAACGACCGTCTCTTCTACGCCGTTCTCGAAGACTATGCAGACATTCCCGTGAAGCGCGACCGCATGAAGAAGATGAAAGCCGATCCTTATTACAATGCCCTGCAAGTGAAGTATGCCTATGCCGTGACTTGCCACAAGGCGCAGGGCGGGCAGTGGAAGAATGTTTTTCTCGACCAGGGCTATATGACGGACGAATACTTGACACCCGACTATTTCCGTTGGCTCTATACTGCTTTCACCCGTGCCACGGGAACGCTCTATTTGGTGAATTATCCGAAAGAGCAGGTCATCTGAATCGTTCGCAGCGCTCCGAACTCTTAATGATTTGAAATAAAGTAGGGTAGCCGATGCAGTATTTTGTTTTTTTCTGTATTTTTGTATTGTAGAACAACTAAATTCGAGACAATGAAATACATCTATTCTATATTGGTATGGGCGTTGCTCTTATGCGTCGGCACCAGCTGCGAAGATGATTATCGCGATATGGCTCTCTTTGAGGGAGTGGAACCCATCTATCAGATAGGCACCTGCAACAATCTGACTTCTTCCGTGTCACTCTATCTTACGAATCCCGAAGGTATTGTACTTGGCATAGACGGCGGCACAGGCGACTATGTGCTGGAGAATTCTGACAATGCCGTGGCTACGGTAGATTTCACCGAAAGCGTAAACGGATATCAGCGCATCAAGGTGCTTCCTAAGATGGAAGGACAAGCACTGGTAACGGTGAAGGATGGGAGTGGTTTGTCTACGATGCTGCAAGTAATTGTGAAGAAGCATGTCAGCCATATTCTCCGTAAGGTGACAGAGGGGTTTGTAATGGCCGACGGTAATATTCCGGATGATGAATGGCGGGATATTCAAAAAGAGTTGGAGAATAACTTCACTGTGAAATTGAATGGCTATTATGAATTCATAGCAACAAATGCTGCAGAAGGAGTATGGAGTACTGCCGGTAAGTTGTTGGTCTATCCTACCGGAACCGAAACCAAACCTATTGAAGGAACTTTTGAACCGGTTGTTTATGAGGGAGAGAGCTCATACTCAATTCGTCTTTGCTATAATGGTGAAGAACATATCTTTACTCCGAAGAATCCGATAGAAACTGTGACAAGAGAAACCGGACCGGTATCGTTTACGATGTGGGAAGAGGTTACCCCGCTTATCCCTGCCGAGGCGCTTCCGCAAGGATGCAGAGTATTTCATGGCGAACGGTGGGCAGAATAGGATTGCTTTGGACAATTCTTAGGATTCTTGTCAAGAGCAGATTTATAAAGATTTAACGGACGGGAGGCTTAGGCTTCCCGTTTCTGTTTTCATACCCTATCTTTTGCCACATCGAAACGGATGGTCTGTTTGCTCCGAACGTATCGTCTGTTTGCCCTCAACGCATGGTCTGTTTCCCTGGAACAGATGATGTAAACTCCAGAGCTTAACATCTTGAATGCCACACTTCAGCACCCCAAATGCCAGCCATTTCACCTGCTGAGGTGTGGCATTTGCCTTACTGACATGTGGCATTCGGAACGATAACATGTGGCATTGCAAACGGGAGGTAGGGAGAGGTAACAAAAAACGGAGAAGCACTGCCTCTCCGTTTATCCTAATTTAAAATTGAAGTATCTATAAACTGACTTTACAAAGATACAACATCCGAAAGGCGATGTCAAGCTTTTCGGCAATTATCTTACATGTCTTCCAAAGAAAAACCTTTGTACTCTACTTGATAGTCTGCATGCTTTTTGATTATCTCTACGGCTTTGTTTTCCAGAATATGCAGATTGATGCGTTCTTTATTTCGTTTTACTTCTCCTATGAGCAATCGTTTTTCAAAGTCGTTTACGGCAATGATATCAATCTCGTTTTCTCCTTTTCGGTCCCAGTAGCTTTGTATGTCCGAATAAGATTTTGATTCGGCAAGCTTCTGACGGAAATATTTCTCCAGTATATATCCACTGTAAGTTTCATAATCCCGTTCCACAATCTGATATATGTAATCCAAGTTACCTATTTCTACCGCACTGCGGTATTTATAGATGAAGCGGAACCAGAATTGAAGGAAGTTATCTACAATTCTGTATTTATTGTTTCGGCTTCCTTCCTTTGCCATGAAGGGACGTACGCGCCGGATAATATTGTATTCATTTTCCAGTTTGTCCAAGTAGCCTCCAATGGGCATGTTCAGTGTACTCTCGATGTCTCCTCGTGCAGTTTTCGACGATGCTATCAGTGCAAGGATGGAGAAATAGTTACTATAGTCTTTGCCAAACTCTTCTATCAGTACATCCTTGCCTTCTTCCAGAAAGTAAGAGCCCGGTGACAATATGGTTTTCAGCATTTTCTCCTTTGTAAAAGCTTTGCGGATTACTAATTGTTCGATGTATTTGGCAACTCCTCCCGTCAGCAGATAGAAAGTGAGCAAGTCCTCGGGGTTGTAGTCCGGCTGATTGTCGGCGAGTATTTCTTTCAGCGTGCTGATTTCAAAGGGGTGGATGTGCATGCGGGCAGTTGCCCTGCCATAGAGTGGCTCTTTGGAGTTCTCGAAGATTTGCTTCATCATGGAGTAGATGGAACCGCAAATCACCAGATTCATCCGGCTTTTCTCCTTGTTGGCGTCCCATATATTCTGCATGTCGCTGAATAGAGATGGATTGATGTTTTTGAATTCTTGGAACTCGTCAATGATCAGTGTGAAATTCTTCCGTTCAGAGAGTTGCATCAGTACTTTGAACAATTGGGAGAAACTGGCGAAATGCCCGAAGACTTCTCCGAGTTTGTTTTCCATTTCTTCCACGAACTCCTCACATAGCAGTATTTCATTTTTGCGGCCGATGAAAAAGTAAAGTACAGGAGTTGTGGTGAAAGCGTTTCTCAACAATGTTGTTTTGCCTACACGTCTACGTCCCACCATCATTGTCATCTGCGCTGATTCTGCAGATGCTGCCTCTATTTCTCGCAAGGTTTCCAGTTCTTGCGTTCTGTCATAGAATCTCATAGTTTCTTCTTTTATTGCTTAATTATCGCAACCGTCGTTACTGTAACAGTGGTTGCGATAACTGCAAATCTCGTGATTGTTTTGGAGAAAAGCAAGAATAAGGATGACTTTTCATGATAAATGTGTTGTTTGAATGAACTTACCGATGCTGCATGACTTCTTCCCTGAGAATAGAGGAAAACTTCCGTGCTCCCACGTCCGTCAGGTGACTGGAGTTACAAAAGTCATCCTCCTCGAAACGAGGGTCAGACATATAGTTGTAATATTCCATGGCGGGGTACACACGTTTCATGCTGTCCACACAGGCCTGCATCTCTTTCATGCCGCGCGGTGTGGTCAACTCCACGAAGCTCCGGTAACAGGGGAAGGTGATAACTATCAGGCGCACGTCCGCTTCTTTGCACACTTGTGCTATCTGCTTCATGTATGAAAGAGTATGGGCGAAAGCTTTTGTGGCGTTGGGATGATTGTACTCCATCTCCTTGGGCAGCTTATCTTCTCGCCACGTGGGACTTTTCTCCGCTACCGTTATAGGCTCGAAGCCGGTGGAATCGCAATGGTGTGTTGCTTCAAAATCTCTGATGAATAACCGTTTCCCGTAGTCGAGACGCGAATTGATAAGTTCGGACCAATAGCGGTAGCGAAATTCATCCTCGTAGCTAATGTCCATATATTTGGCGAACATACAGCGGTAAGAGGCGGACAAATCCGGTTCTTTACTTTTGCGAGGCAGCGGATATTTGTAGCTACTGTACTGGAAGTTGTAGCCAAGCGGCCAAATAACACATTCTAAATTTTTCAATTTGGGAACGTACCGTTTGCTAATTATGGCATCGTAGTACGTGTTTCTACCTTGTGTTGCCATGTTGAATACGCTGTCGCCCAAATAGTGGGGTATGATGCCGTCGCCTGCGTGTGAATGTCCCAAGACCAATGTTTTTATTTTTTCGCCTTGTTGTTCCACGTAATTCTTCTTGTAGGAATATTCGTTGGAGATTGTCAGTAGGTATAGCTCCAATCCTATGCAGATGCAAAAAAAGCAAAGGAGGAGCAGGGTTGCTTTCAGAATAAATTGTTTCATTGTCGTTTTTTAGAATTGGAAGTAAATAAAATCAGTTTGCGAACCGGAGAAAAGAAGGATGCCCACGCTGAGTAGCAGGTATAGACACCAGCGGACGAGGCGGTAACGGGAGATGTGCTCTATCCCTTGCAAGGCGTGCTGTTTGTCTCGCTGTAACCATTCAATTACAACAAGGAACATTATATAAAGTGCGGCTTTCTTTCCGTATAGAATCGAAACATGGAGCAAAGACGGCGAACACATTAGCCCGAGATAATCCCATGCTTGACCGATACTTTCTGCCCGGAAGATAATCCAGCCGATGACAGCGAGGAGGAACGTCAGCAGCATTTGTCCGGCTTCTTTTATAGTAGGAAGTAAACGCCCTGCGGCAACTAGGTTCGTGTTCTTGCGGTTCTTGCCCAGTAGCATCAACGGAAAGAAAAGCAATGCATGATAAGCGCCCCAAACGATGAATGTCCAGTTGGCTCCGTGCCAGAAACCGCTGACGAGGAAGATAATCATCGTGTTGCGCATCACTTTCCAACGGGCGCAGCGGCTGCCGCCCAAGGGAATGTAGATGTAATCGCGAAACCACGTGGTGAGCGAGATGTGCCAGCGGCGCCAGAACTCTGCGATGTCCCGTGAGAAATAGGGGAAGTTGAAGTTGCGCATCAGGTTGATGCCGAAAAGGCGTGCTGTACCGATAGCAATGTCCGAGTAGCCCGAAAAGTCACCGTAGATTTGGAAAGTGAAGAATATGCCGCCCATTAGTAGCGTGAATCCGTCATGGTAGGGATAACCATCCCAAATAATGTTGACCGCTGCGGCGCAGTTGTCCGCTACCACCATCTTTTTGAAGAAGCCCCATAGTATCTGTCGGCATCCGTCCACCGCCTGCGCGTAGTCGAATGTGCGTGGCTTGTAGAACTGGGGCAGCAGGTTGGTGGAGCGTTCTATCGGTCCTGCTACTAACTGCGGGAAGAAACTGATGTAGGCAAAGAATGCTACAAGATTGTGGCAGGCAGGAAGTTTCTTCCGGTAGACATCAATGCTGTAACTCAATGCTTGGAAGGTGTAGAAACTGATGCCCACGGGCAGTAGGATGTCCAGTGTCACCCAGTCTGTCTGTACGCCTACTCCGCGGAACAGTGTCGCAAGGTTTTCCGCAAAGAAGTTATAGTACTTGAAGAGGGCGAGGATGGAGAGATTCAGCACGATGTTGGCTGCGCTGATCCATTTCTGCCTGCAACGGTTTCCTTCGCTGCGCTCTATCAGTACTCCGCTTGCATAACTGAACAGCGTGGTGAGTGCAATGAGTATTAGAAAACGCATGTCCCACCAGCCGTAGAAGACATAACTGGCAGCAACCACAAATAGATTTTGCCATTGCAGGCGTTTGAATACGAGCCAATAGAGCAGGAATACTATCGGCAGAAAGAGTAGGAACTCAATAGAATTGAATAACATGACTTTGACATGTGTGTTCCGACAAGTCTTCGGTTGGAACGGTTAATGGTTACGTTATAATATAACGAAAGCGTGAGACTTGTCCTACTCATCGCCATAAGGTGTCTGGAAAAACCTGCGAAAGATGAGTGAAGAAACAATATTCCCACGCTGTAGTATAACGAACAAGACACCCACATGAGAAACGGTGCTTGCACATTGATACAAACAGAATGAGCGTTACTATTGTCTCTATCCCTTTCGCTTTGAAATTTTCCAGACTTCAATGGCGAGATAAAGCAGAAAACGCTTTCTTGTGTGCCGGCGGATTTCTCCCCGTCGGCACGGCAAAGGTACGCTTTCTTTTTGACAAAGTAACGCTCTGTAAGAATATTATTTCTTCGGAGATATTAAAAAGACTCCGCTTCCAGCTTTTCAGCCGAGAGCGGAGCCTTCTCGATTATTAGTGGTATGTGTGTTATAGCCCTGCCAGTTCCAACACCCTATCAATAGCTGCATTCAGTCCGTCCGCATTCTTGCCACCGGCAGTTGCGAAGTGAGGCTGACCGCCACCACCGCCTTGTATCAGCTTTGCAGCTTCTTTCACCAGGTTGCCGGCCTTCAGTCCGCCTGCCACGAGGTTGTCGCTCAGCATAACGGTCAACATAGGTTTGCCTTCGCATTCGGTTCCGGCTACAAAGAACAAGTTTTCTGTTACTTGTCCGCGCAGCTGGAAAGCGATATTCTTCACCGTTTCGGCAGGCAACGGAGCACAGAACTTGATGACCTTCACACCGTGTCTTTCCTGGATGCTGTTCAGTAACTTATCCTTTATTTGTGCTTCCTTCTCCTTCATGAAGTCTTCCACTTGCTTCTTCAGTCCGGCATTCTCTTCGATGTACTTGCGGATAGTTCCGGCGAGGTCGGGAGCATTGTTGAAGAGAGCCTTCAGGTCGCGCAGCGTATCTTGTACGGAATCCATCATTTCTTCCACGCGTGCTCCTGTATAAGCCTCGATACGACGTACACCGGCAGCCACGGAACTTTCGGAGGTAATCTTCATCATTCCGATGTTTCCGGTAGCGGCTACGTGCGTACCACCGCAGAACTCAACGGAAGAACCGAATTGGATGACGCGCACATGGTCGCCGTACTTCTCGCCGAAGAGAGCGATAGCTCCCAGTTCTTTGGCATCTTCAATAGGGATATTGCGGTATTCTTTCAAAGGAATGTTGGCACGGATCTTGGCATTTACCAGATGTTCCACTTGGCGGATCTCTTCGTCCGTCACTTTCTGGAAGTGTGAGAAGTCGAAGCGCAGGGAGTCCGGAGTAACCAAAGAACCTTTCTGCTCTACGTGCTCGCCCAATACTTCGCGCAGCGCAGCATCCAGCAAGTGGGTAGCGGAGTGGTTGGCAGCACAAGCGGCACGCTTGTCGGTGTCTACGCAAGCCATCATCGGAGCTTCCAGATGTTCGGGCAGCTTCTTGGTGATGTGGATGGGCAGGTTGTTTTCCTTCTTTGTATCGACTACTTCGATGGTTTCGAATTCATTTACCAACACACCGGTATCACCTACCTGACCACCACTTTCGGCATAGAACGGAGTTTTGTCCAGTACAATCTGATACAAAGTCTGGTTTTTCTGCTTTATCTGACGGTAGCGCAGGATGGATGTTTCGTATTCGGTGTAGTCATAACCCACAAATTCGGTAGTACCTTCTTTCAGCGTAATCCAGTCACCGGTTTCGATGGCGGCGGCGTTGCGGGCACGCTGTTTCTGCTGTTGCATTTCGGCGTCGAACTCTTTGATGTCGGCAGTCATGCCGTTTTCGCGGAGAATCAGTTCCGTCAGGTCGAGCGGGAAACCGAAAGTATCGTATAAGGTGAAGGCATCTTTTCCGCTGATTTCAGTCTTGCCGGCTGCTTTGGCATCTGCCATGGTCTTATCCAGCAGGCGGATACCTGTTTCCAAGGTACGGAGGAAAGAGTCTTCTTCTTCTTTGATAACTTTTGCTATCAGGTCTTTCTGTGCATTCAGTTCGGGATATGCACCGCCCATGTTCTCTATCAGTACGGGGAGGAGCTTGTACATAAACGCCTGCTTCTGTCCGAGGAACGTATAACCGTAGCGAACTGCACGGCGGAGAATACGGCGGATAACGTAACCGGCCTTTGCATTGCTGGGCAACTGTCCGTCTGTGATGGAGAAGGCAATGGTGCGGATATGGTCGGCGATGACGCGCATGGCGATATCCTGCTGCTGGTTGTTGCCGTAAGCAGTGCCCGCCATGGCAGCGATGGCTTTCAGCATGGGCTGGAATACGTCCGTATCATAATTGGATGTCTTGCCTTGCAGGGTGCGCACCAAGCGCTCAAAGCCCATACCGGTGTCGATGACCTTGGCAGGAAGTCCTTCGAGGCTGCCATCGGCTTTGCGGTTGAACTGCATGAACACAAGGTTCCAAATCTCAATAACTTGCGGATGGTCTTTGTTTACCAGCAGGTGGCCCGGCGTCTGCGCCTTTTCTTCTTCCGAACGTGAGTCCACGTGTATCTCGGAGCAAGGACCGCAAGGACCCGTATCGCCCATTTCCCAGAAGTTATCGTGCTTGTTACCGTTGAGGATGTGATCCTTCGGCAAGAATTTCTCCCAGTAGGAAGCAGCTTCGTTATCGCGTTCCAGTCCTTCTTCGAGGCTACCCTCGAATACGGTGGCGTAGAGGTTCTCCGGGTTCAGTTTCAGTACGTCTACCAGGTATTCCCAAGCCCATTCGATGGCTTCTTTCTTGAAGTAATCGCCGAACGACCAGTTGCCCAGCATCTCGAACATGGTGTGGTGGTAGGTATCGTGGCCTACTTCTTCCAGGTCGTTGTGCTTTCCGCTTACGCGAAGGCATTTCTGTGAGTCCGCTACTCTTTTGTATTTCGCCGGGTGGTTACCCAAAATAATATCTTTAAACTGGTTCATACCCGCGTTGGTGAACATCAGCGTGGGGTCATCCTTAATCACCATCGGAGCCGAAGGTACAATCTGGTGGCCTTTGCTCTCGAAGAAACTCTTGAACGAGTCTCTGATTTCATTTGCAGTCAACATACTCTATATATCTATCCTTGAGGTTAATATTCTTGAAAAAACTGCGCAAAGATAGCGTGTTTTTATTACTTTTGCGGCATTGACAAGCGAAATATTTCCTAAGATGCGCAAAGTTTACTACATTTATAATCCGCAGACGCAGACGTACGACCGTATTTATCCTACTGTAAGACAGCGGGCGCTGAGTATTCTCCGCCGTTTGTTCATCGGTATGGGACTGGGTGCAGGCAGTTTCATTGTGTTGCTGCTTATCTTCGGTTCACCGTCGGAGAAAGAGTTGCGGAAAGAAAACAGCAAATTGAAGGCACAGTACAATGTGCTTTCCCGCCGGATGGACGAGGCGATGGGCGTGTTGCAGGATGTACAGCAACGTGACGATAACCTGTATCGGGTGATTTTCATGGCAGACCCGGTACCGTCGGCTATCCGTCAGGCAGGATATGGCGGAACCAACCGTTATGAACATCTGATGGATATGGCGAACTCCGACCTGGTAATCAACACTACCCAGAAAATGGATATGCTTAGCAAGCAACTCTATATACAGTCTCGTTCTTTCGACGACGTGGTGGAGATGTGTAAGAGTCACGATGAAATGCTGCGTTGTATTCCTGCCATTCAGCCGGTTTCGAATAAAGACCTCCGTAAAACTGCATCCGGTTACGGTACGCGTATCGATCCTATTTATGGTACTACCAAATTTCATGCCGGTATGGACTTTTCTGCACCGCTCGGTACGGATGTTTATGCCACGGGAGACGGTAAGGTGGTGCAGATGGGATGGCAGACGGGTTATGGCAATAGAATTGTCGTAGACCACGGCTTTGGTTATCAGACTGTATATGCCCATTTACGCGATTTTCGTACGAAGTTGGGCAAGAAGGTGGTTCGCGGCGAGGTTATCGGCGGAGTAGGAAGTACCGGCAAGAGTACGGGGCCCCACTTGCACTACGAAGTACATGTGAAGGGGCAGATTGTGAATCCCGTCAACTACTACTTCATGGATCTGAGTGCCGAAGACTATGACCGTATGATACAGATTGCGGCTAATCACGGTAAGGTGCTCGATTAGTTGATAATGGATAGTTGATAATTGATAGTTGAGAGATGCTGAATACTGATAAGAATTTAAAATTATATTATTCCATTAGTGAGGTTGCCGCCATGTTTGGTGTCAACGAATCGTTGCTACGTTTTTGGGAGAAGGAGTTTCCGCAACTCAATCCTAAAAAGGGCGGACGGGGCATACGTCAGTATCGTAAAGAAGACGTTGAAACAGTGAAACTGATTTATCATCTGGTGAAGGAGCGGGGGATGACATTGCCCGGTGCTCGTCAGCGCCTGAAGGATAATAAGGAAGCAACAATGCGGAACTTCGAAATCGTAGACCGGTTGAAGGCTATCCGTGAGGAACTGGTGGGCATGAAGCTGGCGCTCGATGCATTTACTTATGAGGATGTGGAAAAGCTGAAAGAAGACATTCAGAATATGGATAGAGAGTGAACGGAATTGTTGGATTTATAGATAAAATAAAATGGATTGGTTGCTCAGCAACCAATCCATTTCTATTATATAGAAAGATTCTTCTAAAACTCAAAACCTAATTTAATTCCGATGCTATTTGCAGATTCAGTGCTTTCGTAATAGTAGATACCGTAGCTGTAATCAGTATCAGCTTCTTGATATGCATATTCCAATTTAAGATTCAATGCCATCTTCTTTGCAAGAGCAAAGCGTACACCAAAACCTACTGTCACAAATGCTGTTTCAGCGTCTCCAAATGCATAACCACTTTTGAGATCAGCAAACGGCGTAATCTTTCTGTTCATGAAGTTGGCTCTGAAACTTGCAAATACAGGAACAGAAACTAAATCTGCATCTGTATAGAAGTTGAGACCTGCACCACCGCCGACAAACAGATAGTTATTGAACTGATAGCCATGCGTTGTCAATATCTCAAGTCGGTTGGTACCGCAGTCGCTAATATCAAAGGCATAACCGGTTTCAACAAAACCTTTGTAACCTCTTAATCTTGGTTGTCCAAATCTGTCATAGCCAGACACTGAACCGGATCTGGATCTTGACCTCGAAGTTGTAACTTCCTTCGTTATTTTCTCGACCTCTTCCATTGCATAGGCAAAGATACTTCCGTCGGAAGTTTGAATCTTCAGTGAACTGTTGGGAACTTGCTCGATAATGATGCCACGGATAATACTTCCATTCTTCAAGTAAACAACTTCTGTGTAGTTTTGTGCCATACAGTGTAAGCTGAAGCCTGCTAATAAGGCTAACAGTAATAGTAATTTTCTCATTGTCGTTTGTTTTAAGTATAAATTCTATTTAAAGACTGTTGACTACTTTATGAATGGAACCTGCCCAATAATTGCGAAGTCCGAAACCTCTTGCTCTGCCACCCGTGGCCCAGTCTTTTACGATTTCTTTGGTTTGGGTATTGAAGAATACAACCTGATAGGAGCCGTAGGCTTTAGCCTTGTTCAGTAATTTGGCTATGATAACCAGGCCGATACCCGGTTCTTGTTGTATAGGCAGTGCGTCGACTACTTGCTTGATCTCTTCTTCGCTGAGCGTATACTCCTGATTGGTTGTCATCAACTCGTCCGGGTTAATTTCTCCGTTGACTTTATCGACTGCTGTAAGCGAAATCTGGTTGACTTTCTTTTTCAGCCTTTTACCTACATCATACTTCTTTGCTTCAGTGATAAATAACTGGTTGATTTTGTCGAATGCTATCTTGAGCTCCTGGGGAGACTCTGCCGCACCAAAAACTTTGGCTGCCGAGTAATCTACGCCGTAAAAGTTGATGCCTGAAACGTCTTTCAGGAAGTCTTTGTTTTGTCCGAAGCAAACAATGCTTGTCAGCAAGAATAGAAATGTAACTAACTTTTTCATACAATTAATAGTTTTAAGTCCGTACTCAGTTTATTATTTGTCAAAATTAGACATTAGTTACCGTAAATCAAAAAATTTAATGCTTTTTCTGCTCATAGGCGGCATTTGTATCTGTGCGATATACTCTGCCGGTTCGAACCGGATAGTAGGGGCCACCCGTATTTTAGAGCGGAACATATCTTTAATCTCTTTGGCAAAGCTCTCGCTGTTTTCATCGCTGCCGATGCGGATCAGTATTTCGTCCGTGCCCAATTTATTGGTATATACTTCAACAACATAGTTCTTAACTTTCGGCATATCGTCCAAAATGTCGAATAAAGCAGGCGGGTAGAGGGTTGTTCCCTTGTATTTTATCATTTGCCCTTTTCGTCCCAGGACCGAACTTAACCGGATGGTGTTTCTGCCGCAGGCACAAGGTTCTGTGTAATGATAGCAAATGTCTCCGGTTTTGAAGCGGAGCAAAGGCATGCCTTTTACACCTAAGGTGGTGATCGTTACTTCACCCGGTTCACCTTCTTTCACCGGCAGATTCTTGTCGTCCAGAAACTCTACGATGATAAGTTCGGGTTGCAGGTGTCCGCCGTGGAATTCGGAACATTCGGTGAAGGAAGACTGCATTTCGGTAGAGGCATAGGTGGAGTAGAGCTGGAGTGAAGGCCACTTCTCGCTGATGCGCTGCCCAAGTGTGTTTAGTGTGAAATCCGGATTGCGCAAGGCTTCGCCGATGCAGACGCATTTCTTCATCGAACAGTTGTTATGCTCGATGTGGTTCTTCTCGGCAAATTCTATCAGTTTGATAAGGAACGAAGGAACTACCATGCCGCAGGTGGGATGAATGCGGTGGATAGTGTCCCATTGCAATTCCGGTATTCCGTTGCCCACGCGGGCTACTCCCATGCCGAGTTCCCTGGCTCCCAGATAGTAGGCAAGACCTGCCATGAAGCGTCGGTCGATGGTAGTCATCAGTTGCAATATGTCATGACGGCTGCATCCGGCCGTGTTGAAAGATAAGTATTCGTTATAGGCCAGGCGGTCGAGGTCTTCGGAAGTCAGCACGAAGGTTACCGGGTCGCCCAGGGTACCGGAAGTGGTTACGTAATCAATGATTTCATCTTTGTCTACGCAAATGAAGTCATTATTATGGAGTTGCAGGTCTGTTTTGGTGGTAACCGGAATTTGTTGCAGGTCTTCTATCTTCTTAATGCGAGTGATGTCTATGGAATGTTCTTTGAACATTTGCTGATAGAATTGAGAGTGTGCCTGCAAGTAGGCCAGAGTCTCGGCAAGTCTGGTTTCCTGGTATGACTTGATTTCTTCCTGAGAACGGAATTGTATATCCGGATTCTTTTCCATGATTATTGTTTTTTATTGATTTTCTGTTGAATACGTGTCTTCTCGGCTTGCTTGGGGATGGGCATTGTCAATGCTTTCTGCCAGTATGCAGTGGCGGTTGCCGTTTGCCCTGTGGCGGCATAGTAATCTCCCAGCACTTCGTAGACGTAGTAGAAAGAAGGGTTGGAGGCCTCATAAAGAGCGAGGGTATCTGATTCGATGACCTCTTTATGCTTCGTTTTCTCCCGGATCAGTTTGCCGAGTTGCTTGTACTGTATGAATTGCTTGAAGTCTTTCTGCCTGATGAAGGAATCTTCGGGAATGGTCAATTCCCGGGTGGCAATTTCATGCTGAAAATCTACAGTATCGCTGAATATCTTGTTGAGGTCGTATGCCATATATTTTCCGCATTGCCAGGGAGAAGTCGAGACATACATCAGACGCTTCTCCGGCTGGAAGATGACCGAGTGGTGGGCAATGAGTTGATTGATTGCCATTTCATTCCCCATACCTAAGTCGGCATTATTCAGCCCTTTTTGATTGCGGAGTATGGAGGCGGCTTTCAGAGGGTTGATGGGGTTGTTCTTTTCGAGCAACTCTTGCAATCGGGCAAAGCGGTAAGGGCTGTCGGAAGTGGCAATGTTCTCCATGTTGCGTTCATCATCCTTGAAGGCATCCGATTGATAATGATTCGTGCAGATAATCCGGTTGCCGCTACCCGTGAAGAGTGCTGTCTTTTCCGGTGACTTTTCAATGATGGCGGCTTTGCTGTCTCGTGCAGAACCTATCAGGATAGATTCGGAAACAAATGTTTTCCGTTTCAGGGCAATGGCATAAGCTTCGTCGATGGTCGATGCATATTGCAGTATTTCTCTGGTCAGGATAGAAATAGGTGTGGCGGATGCTGTCGGCATGGTTGACTTTGCCGCATTGATAGTGACTGTCAGTCCGGTCTCGTTCATGCCCGAGAGTACACCAATCATACCCGGCCAGCCCACAGAGGCAAATTTATAACCTTGTTCCGGCTGGTAAAATGACACTAACTTGTTGTGTGCAAACTTATCGCCCATATAGAAGTCGAAGTTGCGTCCGATGATGAGTGAAGAATCGGCACTGCCCGCCCCCCAGGTAGCGAAGGAACTGCAGCCTACCAGCATATAATCCTGCATGGCGTGTCCCAGATCGTGTGCCGAATGGTAGTTCAACTGGCGCTCGTACGGAGTACCTATAAAATCGTATTCATGGGTACAGGAGAGGGAGATGCCATAAATCTCGTCTCTGAATTCTTCCGTGACATTCTTTCCTAGATTGCGGTTGAAAAGTACGATGAAGAAACGCAGAAACTTGAGATAACTGTCCGAAGGGACAATCTCACGTATCTGGTCAACGAAAACCTTTTCCTGATAGTACAGCAAGTCGGAAGAGAGTCTGCCTATAGCTTCGCCGCGCTGAAATGCATTGCCGCTTACTTTCAACTCCCATAAACCGCTATTGCTGTGGCGCAGGTAGTTACCTTCGTACTGTCGCAGACTGTCTGTCCGCACTACTTCCCCGGCAGGTTGTGGAGTGTAATCGGGAGTCAGCATATCAGCCGAGAAATAGAGTATGGTTACGAACAGGACAATGGCTGCGAGCAGCACCCCTATGCCATACGCCGTATACTTGATTGCTTTCTTTATCGTTTTATGCATTGCCTATTTTTTTAGCTAAATATTCGCGCCCCAGAAATTCACTGCAAGTGATTATGGATGTCAGGGTCACCCCTAAAGCACCGTGTACATTCATATTCTGTCCGGTAAGAAACAGATTATTCAGTTTAGTCCGCGTAGAGATAAAACCTATCTGCGGACGTTTATAGTCTTTGATAATCCCGTAAGCAGAACCGTTGTGAGTACCCGTAAAGTCTCTATAACTAAGCGGGGTAGTGGTGTACATTGCTTCAATGTTATCGCCGAAGTCAATCCCGTGCTTTTTGATAAACTCCAATAGTTGGGATGCTTTCTGCTTTTTGAACATCCGGTATTCTTCCCCCCTTTGTTCGGGACGTGTGTTCAGCCAAGCCGAAAGTTCATCTATATACATAGGAGTCAGGATGGAAATAACGTTTGCATAGTTACTGCTACGCGAAGAGGCTTGCGTGGAAATCATGCAGTTGGTTGTCTGCCCCATATAGGCTTTTTTATCATACCATACGTCACTGTCTCCATGAAGGTAGAGATTCCGGTTTATATACGGATAACTGTCCGGTTTCATGACCAAGTAGAGAGTGAAGATGCCATAAGTGTTCTCCAACGAATTGATGCGAGAGATATAGGCATTCTTGATGCAGCGGTTTTTGTCCAATAGTGCTAAAGTCCGTTGGGGATGTACGTTAGAGATAACGTAATCGCCTTCTATCTGCTCCGTACCGTTTACCTCTACTCCTTGTACCCGGCCGTTATCAACGATAATTCGGGTTACTTCGCTGTTATTCAGTACGGTGCCACCATTAGCACGAATGGTATTAATCATTTCGGTAGCTACTTGCATACTTCCATCGATAAAACGGTAGGCACCTTGTATGTAGGAGTTGTTGATCATGGCATGCTCGTAAAAGTTGGAATGATTCCTCAGCCCGCCATATAGAAGTGCCGAGCCGGCTAATGCCGACTGCAAATCAGGATCAGGAGTAATCTGAGCTATCATTTCTGCCGCCGAGGTATTGAAAAACTTCATTCCTTCGTTGGAGATGATGCCCTTTTTCAAGTTATCCACACTAATCAGGTTGCCTACCTCTTTCAGTATCTCTGCATATTGGTGCAGGTTTTCTGTTTCGTGTGGAAATGCTTCGCTAAGGGTGTTGGTAAAGCGCTCATAGCCCATGGCATAGTCGTATATGCGGCCTTTATGGTAAATCCGGTCGAAAGCATTTTCGTCCAGTTTGCGGAGTTTCAGCTTGTCTATGATTCCCAAATACCGGAAAAACTGGTGCATGACCTGTCCTTCATTCATACTACCTATGTAATGGATGCCGGTATCGAGCAAACGGCCTTTGCGCTGATAGGTCTGGAAGCATCCACCGAACAGTTCGTTCTTTTCGAGTACACATACATTGTATCCTTCTTTGCTGAGAATGGTTCCGCATTCAAGCCCACCCAGGCCGCTTCCGATGATAATGACGTCGTACTTACTCATGGCAACCTTTCTTTTTGAGTATATAGATGGTATTGGATGTATATCTATCGTTCCGGATGCTTCTTACCTCCATATTGCATTCCCGGGCTATGGCCCGGATTTGTGTTTCGGAGGTAAAGCTCAGTTCCTCTGTAGTACGGTTGAAGCCAATGACACGGGTCGAAAGCAATTCAGTGAAACGGGTCAGGCGATGTTTGTGGGTGTCGGCTGCATTTCCGTCGCGTACAATAATCATTCCTCCGGGATGTAGCAGGGAAGCGCATTTCACCAGTAAGTCATGCTGGCGTTGATAGCTCATATAATGCAACATATCGTTCAGAATAAATACATCGCTTGCCGGAAGTTCATACGCCAATGCGTCCGCACATTCAAAGCGAAGGTTTTCCCCACGCAGCCATCCGTGTTGTGCAATGGCTATTTTATCTTCATCGTAGTCTATTCCTACAATTTGTCTTTCCTTTGAAATCATGGACAGCATGTAGCACAAAGGTCCCAGTCCGCAACCAATGTCCGTAATCTGTCCTTTCATCGGAATCAGTTGGTTGAATAATTGGTAGTTATGCTCCATCTTCACCTTAATACGGATGTACCATTCGATAACAGGCCCTTTATAGATATAGTTCAGTATCAAAGCTTCGCGGAATGTCGGATTGTCGGGCGTATTCTTTTCCCGGCAGATATGGGCATATTCCTCTTTCATATAGGCCGATATGCGCTTGGTCCGTTCCTGGTAAGTAGTTCCGAACGAGCGGTCATTATAAGGAATACGGGGCAGTATCTTGGAGAAGATGATACCTTTGCGAACGTAGAAGGGCTGGGCTTTGGCTATGATTTCCCCGTTTCCATACAGAAGGATGGGGATAATGTCCAGTTGGAGGGCTTCTGCCAGATAGAAAGCTCCTTTATGGAACCGCTTCATCTTACCGTCGTAGGTACGGGTACCTTCGGGGAAGATGGCAATGGAATATCCCTCTTTCACTTTTTCCCTCATCCGCTCCACGCAGAGTTCATATCCCTCGTCTATATGGAAGAACCCTGCGTAGCGGATGATTCCTCCGAATACTGGAGAATTCCATACCCAATGGTTCGTCATCATGATGATTTTCGGAGAAAAAGACAACAACTCCAGAATATCAATAAAAGACTGGTGATTGGCTATGATGATGGCCGGTTTTCTGAATCTTTCGCCGGAGAGGTTGATATGTTCCTTGCGCACGAATGTTGCCACAGTAAGTATCCCTTTGCAGGTAATGCTGATAATTCGGCAGATGAATTGCTGTTTGCGGGTGCGTCGCACCGGAACAAGGTATAATAAGAATATGAGTATTCTCAGGAGGACACACCCGATAAGGAAAAGCATAAAAAGAATAATGGTGCGGAGCAAGCCTATCAGAGTATATGGTGGGAGTCCTTTAGAAGCAGGTTTAGCGATGAAGAATTGGAAGATAATAGGCTGTATGGTATAGGCCACCAATACAACTGCTGCCATCCCGACTATGGAAATCAATGAGATGGATTGCAGGGCAGGGTGTTTGGCAAATACCAGGGTACCCATGCCTACAACGGCGGTAAATGCAGAAAAGAAAATAGCCGTCTTGTGCGAATTGAGAATGGCTTTCCCGGTGCGGTATTTACTTTGAAGCCCGTCCATGATGAAGATGCTGAAGTCATCTCCTATACCGAAGATAAATGTGGAAAGAATAATATTGATGATATTGAATTCAATGCCCAAAACTCCCATCAATCCTAAGATTATCGTCCAGCTGATGAGCATGGGCAGGAAACTGATAAGTGTCAGTTCTATGCGTCCGTACGAAATCAGCAATGCCAGGAATATGAGGAACGATGAAATATAAAGTATCAGGTAAAAGTCATTGTTGATGGCAGAAACCCATTGGTTGGTAAAGTATCTCCGGTCGAAAACGACAATATCCGTATCAGTCTTGAACTGTCGGTATACTTCTTCTTTATGCTCGTCACTGATGCGCACTTGGGTGATGAGCATGGTGATGGAGTCGGCACTTGTCTGCCATTCATTCAGTAAGGTTGAAGATATGCTATTCGTATCGTCCTGATAGTCGTAAAGTTGGAAAGGATGTTCCAGCCATTGATAGAATGCGTCGAAACTGCCTTCCCGGAAGTGATAGGCGTGGGCAGCTCCTTCTATGTATTTACGCAAAGATTCTAACCTTCCCGGTTCTTCCCAATAACGGTTCCAGCGTTCCAGCCTCTTTTGCTGTTCTTCCGGCGAAATGAGGAATTGTTCGGCCGACGCATACGCTTTGATAAGTCCTTTCTCCTTGAAAGCGGATAGTTGGCGGTTGGTACTTGCATAGTGTTTAAGGGCTTCGGGCATATCTTTGCCTACACTGACAAAGAGTACGGTCTTCCCCTGAGCGTTGAAGAGCTGTTCCAACTGGGTTTCCGCCTGTTTCAGATGCTGGGGCTCGTAGTTGAGGCTCATCATATCTTCATTGAATCCTACTTTCTGCGAAGTAAAGATACTGATAAGAGTGATAACAACAATACCTCCTGCCAGCCATTTGTTTTTCTCGTAAGGATAGGCATTCAGTTTCTCGATGAAACGCAGCACGGTACCCTGTTTTACATCGGCCTGTCCTTTCAGGAAGTGCGGAAGGTAGATGAGGCAAAACAGGGTGGTGCCTATCAATGCTAAGGAGGCAAATAATCCGAAATCCCGAAGAAGTTCGGAAGTTGTGAAAGTAAGTCCGAAGAAAGCACCGATCGTTGTAAAACTGCCTACGGTGAGCGGATAAGTAATTTCTTTGATTAACTGCTGGACGGTGGAAACATGGTTCTGATGTGCCAGCATGTGTATGGAGTAACTTAGGGCAATACCCAAAATAGCCGATCCGGCACCTACGGCAATAGCCGATATATATCCTTGGAAAAAGTAAATGAGGCACAAAGCAAACAAGCCGCCGAAAAGAACCGGGGTAATGATGAGGGGGATTGACTTCTTGTGCTTGAAAACAAGTGAAATGAAGACAATGATAATCAGCAGTGCGATGCCCGAAGTGAGTATTGTGTCTTTCTTTATCTGCCGCGCATTATACACTCCTACGGAAGGACCTCCAAAGTAAGATGCCTTGATTGCAGGGTATTCTTTCCCGATATTTTGCAGTTCGTCTTCAATGATCTGAATCAGCTTGTCATTTTCACCCGTGCTTCCGGTGCCGAATACCGGGGTTACAAACATCAACAGGGTGTTTCCGTCTTTCGAAAAGACATGTCCGTTGTTTATTTCGTAGTTGGTTTCCAGTTGGAAGTCCTGCAAATGTTTCAGTGCATTGCTTCCAAGCCCCAGCGGGTCTCGTTGTATGTAGCTTCGCAGTGCTATGCCGGCGGGCGAAAGCAGGTTGGTATAGTTTTTCCGCATGGTGGCTTCCACGCTTTCCTGCGTTAGCAGGGAATCGAAGCGCTGGTAATCCTTTTCCGTGAGAAACAGCGGAAGGTTATCGTATACGAAATCGCTTGCCCGGGTAATTGTATTCTCGTCTACCTCCGAGAAGATATCTTTGATTAAGTCTTTAGTGGCTTTTTCCAGAATATTCTGCTTCAACCGGTCGCCTGCCTCTATCATAGATTCCGGAGTCGCGGCAGAATCGGCAGGAGAAATCAGGATAATGATCTTATCCTTTATCTTCAGATTGTCGAAAACCTTGGTGATGTTTCGGTTATCTTTTGTATCGGGAAAGAAGCGTGTTACATTTTCCTCGAACCGTACCTGCCAGGCGAAGTAGCCCATAGTGAGGACGCAAACACAGAGTGACAGATAGAAAAGGACTTTGTGTCTTTCGAAATAATCATATAGTCTGATAAAGAATTGAGTCATGCTGTCTTTGGTCTTCGGTATGCAGTGAGCAGGCTGATGGTAATAATACCTGCCAGCACACAACAAACGGTTGCAAAGATAACACTTCCTATTAAATATTGCTCTAAAACCGATTTTACATTTTCAAATGATATGTCGGTAAGATGAAGTTCAACCGGTCTGTCCAGCACTTTGCAGCCGGTCAGGTAGCTGGCGTATAGTAAAAACGGTATCATAGGCGGAATGCTGATATTGGCAGCTACAACAGCTATAACCTTATTGAGCCTCAGGACATGGGCTAAAAACAAGGTAGCAATCATCTGATAGCCCCATATAGGAATTATCCCCATAAAGATGCCCAGCATAATTGCAAGGGTGATTTTCCGGTTCGATTCATCGGAGTGCGTGATGTAGCTGTGGATGAACTTCCGGCAATTGCTCCAAGTCAGCTTACGGAAGAAGTTACGCGGGACGATATAAAGGAAAGTTATGAATACCAATATCGTATTCAGTATGCTGATTCGTGTGAAATCCCGGAAAGGACGGAAATGGGAAATGCGTTCTTCCTGGGGTGGATAGTACACATGTATGGGAATGTTGCGGACGGTGGTTCCTCCCCATGCGGCGAAAACGAGTGCTTCGAGCTCGAATTCATACTTGGCGGTATAGTACCATTTCTGTACATTGATTTTATGGAGCGGATAGAGGCGGTAGCCCGATTGGGTGTCCTGCAACTTTATGCCGGTTTCCAACTTGAACCAAAAATTGGAGAATTTGTTGGCAAAGGTATTCTTGCCGGGCATATTGTCCGATGTCAGGTTGCGGGCACCTACCAGCAGGGCATCCGGTTCTTTCTCTATGGCTTCGATAAATGCGGGAATGTCCGAGGCAAAGTGTTGCCCGTCCGAATCAATGGTGATGGCATACCGGTATCCGGCGGCTTTGGCATGACTCAGTCCGTTCTTCAGGGCTGTACCCTTCCCTTTGTTTGCAGGATGGGTAATGACATGCAGGTTCGGATAGTTTCTGAGCAGGGCAGGGGTATTGTCGGTAGAGCCGTCATTGACAACGATGACATCTGTTATATAGGTGAGTACGTTCTCAATCACATCCGCCAGCGTCTTCTCATTATTATATGTCGGTATGATGACTACAATGCCAAGTTGCCTGGCTTTCTCATGCCATCGTTCCACACAACGTTCCTCCATACTTATTTACTTATTAATTGTGCTTTCAACTTGATGCAAACCTCTTTGGTTGAGGCGCCTTCTACCTGTACCTGTAGTGTATTTGCCTCGTTCTTCCTGATGGTAAGCATGAACCTTAAATCGGCTGCCTCATTGGGGTTGACGGCCGAAAGAAATTTACACGATGCAATCTGTTTGTATTGCAGGGGCGCCCGGTATATCTCCTCTATGCACTCTTTGATTATTTGTAGCATACAGACTCCCGGCACAACGGGATGCTGTGGAAAGTGGCCTCCATAAACAGAATGTTGTGGATTGAGCCTGACTTGCACAACCCAATCTGTATCATTTATATTTTCAGATTCTATGATGTTATAAAAACCGGTTAGAAGTTCAGCCATATTACATTGAGGGTTCTTTTAATTTGTCCAACTGAATACTGAGTCGCAGCCAGGGATGCCTGATCCGTACTTGTTCAGGATATCCCGATACGAATTGCGATAAATAGAATATCGATTTACCCAATCCTCTGCCGGTAACTCTTTTTTCAAAGGTACTGCTTTTCTTTTTGATGCGGATATTCTTCTCACTTAAAAATAGATTCTTGAAGTCCATTTCCAGCAATTGCAGCATTTTTTTCTTCTTCATGGGCTCTATGCAACTGTTGACACGGAACTCTCCTTCGTGGAGTGAGAAGTCAAAAAGACTGAGCCCGAAATAGGTAGAGGCTAATATTCTTATCTCGTTGTCCGGTAACTTCCGTACAATCAATAGTCCGCTAAAGTGATGTTTCATAAAGTCCAGCTGCATATTGTACTTTTGTGAATGTTCTTCGGCACGGATGATGGGTACGGCATGCATTGCGGCATTCCTTTCCGTCTTTTTTGAAGAAGCACAGGAAGTGAGCAGGAATAGGACCAGTATGAGGTTAGCGAACAGAAAACTTTGTTTCATCTTTCAGCGCATTAAACTGTTTGTTATAGAACTCGTATTCCGTATAGTTGGTGCCCGTTTCCGAAAGCCGTAACTTATGGACAGACATGTCTTTTTTATCCAGATATATTTCAATGCCTGAGATATAGGCTTGCACAGCCTTGTTTGTCGGTATGATTTTTACCAGATAATAGGAGGCGTTTTCAAAATAGTCCAGTTTATAGTCTGATGACATTTTCGAAAGATCGCCTACCATACATGCCGTAAGCATATCCTGCATCTGGTTCATCATTTTGTTAGCACTCAGACTCATTACGCTCTTCTTGCCGTCTGCAACGATTTTGAGGCGGGCGCCGTTGATTACAATCAGATAATTGATGGGCTGGGCATATTCCATACATATCTTATCGCTCTTCTGATAATAGAATTTCCCTTTGGAAGTCACTTTCTCATCCAGGATATCCAAGTATTTCACTTGCGTGAAATCACTTTCAATGGATTGGATGGTTTGTGCTTCTTTTGCCAGACGGCTATTGAAATCCTGCATTCGGACTAACTTTTTCATAGTCTGGGCGTGTGCACAAGAGACGGCGCCCAATGTTATTAATAGTGTGATGAATACTGTTCTCATAATGATTGTTATTTATAGCATCTTGTCCAGACGGACAACTGTATATCCTTTCTCTCTGATTAAACAGAGTATTTCTTTCAATAATAAATCACTGTCCGGCATCCGGTCGTGTAAAAGGATGATGGAGCCGGGGCATAACTTCTTCCGGATACGTCTTAATACCTTCTCCTGCGATGGGTGCTGCGTGTCGAATGTCCTGATATTCCACCCGACAGGTGTATAGCCTGATAGTCGGACGGCTTTTGCTATCGTAGGATTCGTAACCCCGAATGGCGGACGAAATAATTTGATATCCTGCGAAGTTACTCGTTCTAAAGCAGACTGGCAAGCCTGTAGCTCTTTTTTCATTCGTGCAAGGCTGTACAGTGGGAATGTATTGGCGTGGGTATAGGAATGGTTTCCTATTAAATGCCCTTCATCCGTTATTCGTTGAACCAACCGCTCATTCTCTTTTACTTTATATCCGATGCAGAAGAAACAGGCAGGAACTTGCTGTTCCTTGAGTACTTGCAGCACTTTGGGAGTCTGTATCGGGTCCGGCCCGTCATCAAAGGTGATGGCTACTATCTTCTCTGTTGTCTGTTTCTTGCAGAATACCTTGAGGTAGATATTAGATCGGACATTGCAAGAAGCATAGACAAGGAAAACAATGACTGATATGATGATCACTTCTGCTACCATTGCCTTTTTCTTATTAGAATTAGCGAGTGGTTGATGGAATGGAAATGGTTGTATATTAAGGCTGTCTGCTCGGAACATGGGGCTTCTCCAAATGCCCGAGCTACTTTCCATACGGCAAAAGCGACGGCTGTGGGGTATTCGCCGCATTCATCTTTAAAAGTGCTGTATTTGGCTGCCGGGAATAAGCTCTTTTCTAAATCAGTGTATATCGCGTCTTCTTTCCCGTTCCCATTTTTCCCGGTGACAAACCAGTCTATTTGATTAGAATCGGACAGATGTTTTTGCAGGAAGTGTTGGATATGTACGGCTACGTCTGTTGCAGAGTCTGCATGCCGGAAGGTAGAAATCCCTGTGATTTCTGCCAAGGTAGATTCCGAAGGTTGTTGCCCCAGCAAGAAGAATTGTGCACCTTCTCCGGCCGGTATACCTTTCAGTAATCCCAGTCGTTGTTGTATGGCATGGCTGGCGGGAGTAATCTCGTCCATTGCGCCTACTAAAACATTTTCGTCCCCTTCCCATATCCTCATCATACCGTCCAGCAGTGCACTTTCAAAACTCAGTCCGCGGTGCACGTATGTCATGTTATAGGCATGTATCTGGCGGATCAATGCAATCTGGGCTCCAACGGTGTTGAAGGTAGACTGGATGAAAGGGGTAGGGTTCAGCAGTTGCTCTTCGTTCTCAATAACCGTATTCAGAAACTTCTCTGTATCTGCCAGGCAACCCAGTCCGGTAGCAGTGATAATTGCATTTACCTTTTCGGAGGGTAGAGAACTGATGCATTCCAGTCCGCAAGCCACTCCCATCTTGATGATGCGGCTCATCCGTCTCCGTAACACAGCATTTGTGATGATGCTTTTGTAGTCTGGTTCCCGGGCCGACAGATAAGGCCGTTCTTCCGAAACGGGGTCTGCATGAATAGAGGTTATATGATTGATATACACCGGCTGCATCATTTCTTGTTTAAAGTTGAAAATAGTAGTGACGAATTATTTCCGCCGAATCCGAATGAATTTGACAGTACATTCCGAATGGGCAATCCTTCGCGGAAGGCAGTTTCAGGAATCAGCCTGTTTTCTTCTATCGGCTTTTCGAAATTCAGGTTAGGATAGATGAAACCATGGCGTACGGAGAGCACAGAATAAACGGCTTCAATTCCTTCCGAGGCTCCTAATGTATGGCCAATGAAAGCTTTTACGGAGCTGAATGGTGGAATTTTTTCTCCAAATATCCGACGGATAGCAAGTCCTTCCGAAAGGTCGTTGCTCGGGGTTCCCGTGCCATGTACGTTGATGTAATTAATCTCTTCGCAGGGAATGTCGCTTTGCCCAATGGCTTCCGTCATTGCCCAGAAAGGCCCGTTCCCTTCGGGAGAACTGCCCGTCTGGTGAAAAGCTTCGTTCACATTGGCATATCCGCTAAGCAGGCAATAAGCGTCTTTTCGGAGTGATTTCTCCGATTGCAGTATGATGTATCCGGCTCCTTCTCCTAAATTGAGTCCGGCACGGGATACATCGAAAGGGCGGCAATGCTCTTTATCCAGAATCATGAGGGAGTTGAACCCGTTGAGGGTAAATTTGCACAAGGCATCCGTACCTCCTACAATGGCAGCATCCAACTGTCCGTTCCGAATCATTCGGGCTCCTAACATGATGGCGTTGGCAGCCGATGAACAAGCGGTACTGATTGTAGTTACGAAATTGTTCACTTTCAGATAGTCCGCTATCATCTCAGTGCTTGCGCCGCAGTCGTGGGAAATGACTTCCCGCAATCTTCCTTTCCTGTTGTCTCTCTTGAATGAGTCGTAGAAATGCTCACTCAAATCCATGCCTCCTACCGAGGTGGAAGAAATAAGGCCGGTGCGTAGAGAAGCTATATCCAGCCGGGCATCGTCCACTGCTTCTTTGGCAGCCAGCATACCCAGCAAGGCTGTACGGGAGACTGTTTTCTCCGTATCTATAGAAAGTAACCGTTTCAGTTCTTCATTGCTGTATTTCACTTCCGATACGGGCACATCCAGTTTGGTGGGAAAAAGAGTCACTTTCCCCATACCATGCCTGTGATTTCTGAGCGAAGCTATATTTGCCGCAACACCCAGACCGATACCTGAAACAACACCTAAACCGGTTACGTATATCTTCATTACTTTTGATTCTCAGAGATATAGTTTGCCAAAGTATGTATGGAGTAGAATATCTGCTTTCCTTCTGCCGGATTCTTTATTTTGATTCCGTAGTTGCGTTCCAAGATGAGAATTATTTCGAGGGCGTCGATGGAGTCGAGTCCTAAGCCTCCGTCACCAAACAGAGGTTCGTCGGGATTGATGTCTTCCGGATTGATTTCCTCCAGATTCAGCTCTTCAATCAGTTCTCTTTTTAGTTTTTCTATCAATTCTTCCATATCGCTATTGTACTTCTATTAATTTAAAATCTGCTTTATATTGTTTCTGTAAAAGATTGCACCAGCCGATGATGCAAGCCTTCAATTTATTCTTTTCCATTACAATCCGGGCATACCGTTCCAGTTTGTCCGCATCGTATTCCTTTTCTATGAAGAAAGTGTTTTCTCCTTGTATTTTGTGGCGGATGCATATCTCGCCGGCAACTACGTTGGGCAAGGTATATACAAATACTGCCGGACTTGCTGCGTGGTCTCCTTCCCGGTCGATAATTATCTGATGGCGGATGTCCGTATCTAACGAAGCTACCGAGTTTGCCAGCAAGATACCGATTTCTTCCGGTTGGAAGTTCTTTTCTTGTAACAAGTATTCTGCCGCTGTATATCCCAGTTTGCAAAGGTCGTCCATTTTGTAGAATTTCATGTTACTTCCACCTGTATTTTTGTAGGCTTCGCGGATAAATGTGGCAAAGTCGGTGGCAGAAGATGAAAAAATACTTTCCCCGTTCAGGCGTAAACCGGAGTTTTCAATGGAAACGGTGGCTGTGGTGTGCATGGTCTTTGAACCGGATGTCTCTTTTCCCGGCTGTTGATATTCGGGCAGGCTTAGTATGATGGCTGCATTGCAACCTCCGAACCCGGAGGCCGTTTTAAGGCAATGCTTCATTTGCATTTCCCAATGCTTTTCCTGAACAAGGATGGGCATGCTGACGCCTGTCTCTTTATAACCTAACGTGCCGAATACTATCTTCTCTTTCAGTTCGTGGATGCAGATAATAGACTCAATCACTCCCGATGCTCCCAAAGTATGCCCGAAATAAGATTTCATGCTGTTTACGGGTACTGCTTCCAATCCTGCCCAATGAATGGCTTTGGCTTCCATCTCGTCATTGTAGGCAGTTGCTGTACCGTGGGCATTGACGAAACTGATATCTTTCTTCGTAACCGCCGCTTCTTCCATTGCCCGGCGGATGGCAAAGTAAAGTCCGTCTCCGGTACGCGACGGGCCGGAAATGTGGTTGGCATCATTACTGATGGCGCCTCCCGACAATATAATGTCCGTATCACTTCCTTCCGAACTTAACAATACGGCTCCACATGCTTCTCCTAAATTGAGCCCATCCCTTCGGGCATCATAAGGACGGCATCTTTCTGCACTGACAGACTTGAAGGAGAGGAATCCGCTGGTGATGAAATGGGAGAGGACATCGCCGCCTGCCACTATCACCTTCCTGTATCTACCCGATTCTATCCATCGTTTCGCAACAATCAAGGCCGATACTCCTGATATACAGGCGTTAGAGATAATCTCCACACGGCTGTCGGCATGGAAGTATTCGCCTATTCTTCTGCCCATCTCCCATAGGTGGATTTTGGAGTTCGGCTGATCGGTCTGCTTACTTAACAGATCAATATTTCCTTTGGTTGTAGAGAGAATGAGACCGCAGTCTTCATCTGCCAAACTGATGCCGGAACGGGACAAAATCTTTTGTATGGCGAGGATGAACAGCCGTTCCAGCCGGGTATAAGAGTCCGATCCTTTTGTTGCCTCCGTTAATGCCGGATCGATGGTAGCAGCCAATATCGGCTCGTCGGAAATCAGCCCGGCCTCATGCAGCGCAATGCCACTCCGATATTCCCGGATGGCTTGCAGGTTCTCCCGGGTGTCCACCCCTAAAGAACTGATGATCGTATCTGCAGTGATGTATACGGTTATAGGATGTTCCATTTCTTCTTCCATTCCTGATAAAAAGCCGGAGTTATTAATTCTAATTCTCTGTTATTGTTCAGAAATACCTGGGTTGTGCTTCCTGTGGCCACAATACTGTTGTCCGTAGCCCGGTAGAGTACGTATTCGAATTTTATTTTAGCAGCTTCGCAGGCGATATACCGGGTTTCAATAATTGCTTCCTCGCCGAATGACAGCGGCTGCTTGAACTGGCAAGTCAGGTCGACGATAGGCACCATGTAGCCTTCCCTATAAATATCCATATATCCTAATCCGTAATGTTTTCCGAAAGATTCTCTTCCGTCCTCAAAATAACGGACGTATTCGCCGTGCCATACAATCTGCATGGAGTCGACTTCACTGAAACGTACCTTTACAGTGGTGCGGTCTGTGAGGGCTGCTGTGTGTAAATTCGTCTTTTGCCTCATTCTTTCTTTAAAAATATTTTCATCCGGCATTCGGCTGTGATCCCCTCTGCAGTGCTCACGCGGGCTGCCACCAAAGTGATGTCGAATACTTCCTGGATGACCGTAATCTCAGTAAACAATTCCTGCCCCACTTCCGGTAAGCGATGAATGGTCAGCTTATCTACGGAACCGATGAACCCCAACGGAATAGACTCGTTCTGCTGCAAATAGATATATCCGATCCGTGCAGCTGCCGACTGGGCTATATGTTCGATGATTCCGGCTTCCTGCAGCCTTCCGTCCTGGCAGAAGATATTGTCGGAGGTTATTGTCAAACCTGAATAAGAAGAATTATCTTCTATACCGCAGAATGTATCTACCATAACGATAGGAGGACGTTGCGGGATCAGTTTCAGAATTTCTTCGCCAGATATGATAGGGGTTCGTTTCATTGCAGTTTACATTTTACGATGCTGTGTCCCAGTCCGAGGTTATCATATATTTCTTCTATTTCCAGTCCGGCTTCCCGGATGCAACGCGCCATGTCGTCCGAATGGTACATCTTGCTGTTACCGTTTGCCATTGCAGTGAAGTAGATGCTGATTTGCGTCAGGCAATAGGCAGCTGTTTCAAACTTCTGCCGATCCCAAAAGGTTTCCATGATGAAAAGTCTTCCGTCTGCAGACATAGACCGGGCGGCACGTGACAGGATACTGATAATTTCCTGTTCGGAGAAACAGTCTAAAAACTGGCTCATCCAGATAGCGTCGAATCCTTCGGGGAAAGGTACATCTTTGTCAAGAAGGTTTGCTCCATATCCGTGAATACGCTCATGTCCGGGAATGTTTTTGGTTTTCTGCTTCATCATTTCCAGTTGTTGGGGCAGGTCCATGATGGTTACCTCCACTTCCTTATTATATTGTACGCATCGTGTAGCCCATCTTCCGGTGTTTCCTCCCACGTCGAGCAAGGTGCGGGGAGAATGGTTGAATACAACTTCGAGTGCCTGGTCAAAGGAATTGTCCGAATAGAAATGGTCGAATCCAAACCAGCTTTTCTGCACTGGTTCGGGCAGACTGGACAAACCCTCGTATATCGTAGGCCAGTTCCCCAGTTCTTTCAAACCTTCCGGCCGGCCGTTGACCAGCGCTTCTTCCAAATGGGACAATCCCTTGTAATTCACATCCTGGTTGAAGTCCATATTTACTTTGGCCATTTCGTCGTTCAGCAGGAACCAACCGGCTTTTGCTAGCAAATACCGGTCATCTTTTACCAGCACAGTGCCAATGGTGAGCGAGGCTTCCAGTAGAACTTGCGCAGCATAGAGCGACAGCCCGGTAGCCTGACCGATCTGCTCCAATGTCCTGCCTTCCCGGTGATCGGACAAAAGACGGAATATACCGAATTTCAGCATCAGGCGAGACACTTGAAATACGATGGGACCAAAAGCTATTTCTTGTGCCAGCCGCTGTGCCTGCACGGCAGTGAACCGTTCACGGCTATATTTCTTTTCTAAAGAAGGAGATAGTTTCATGCAGTTATCTTATTTTATTCGGGCAACTTCCAGAAAGGATAATAGTTGAACCATTGTTCGGGATATTGTTTGACTATATTCTCTAAAGCTTTGACGTACTGTTCCAGCAGGCACTGCTCTGCTCTTTTCTCTTTGGAGCCGGTCACCTTCTCTGCCAAGATAAAGTGGAAGTGATAGATTTGTCCGGCTTCTCTCATCGCAAAATAGAATACCACCGGCACTTTCATCCGTGATGCCAGTAGAAAAGGGCCCATGGGGAAAGATGCTTCTTGTTCCATAAAAGTACAGGTCAGCAGTTTGTCTGCATTCAGATAGCGGTCTCCCTGAAAACATACATACTCTTTATTATCCAGGGCTTCCGTTATCTTGAATATGTGTGCCAGGTTATCTTCATTGACCGGTATTATCTTGTAAGGTTGCTTCAGACCATTCTTTTTCAGTACCTCTTTGATCTTTTGGTGTTCGGCATCGTACATCACTACATTTATCTTCTTGCTGTAATCATTGAAAAAGGGAGTTCCGATTTCCCAGTTCCCGACGTGTGCGCCGATCATGATTACTCCTTGCCCGCTGTCCAGAACATCCAGGAACTCCTGGTATTGGCTGAACTTGAAATGATACTTGTCTATCATTCCGTTTCCGATGGCTACCTTGTCAATGAGTATTTGTCCCAGGCGATAATAGTTGCTCAGCAATAAACCGGCCGAACGCATACGGTTTCGCTTCAATATGCGGCGGGCATATTGCCAGGTGCTTCGCGTTGCTTTCGGGGCGAACGGTATGAAATAAAGAACGATGAGAGACAGAAAACCATAGGCAGCTTTTACACCGAGATATCTGATGAGATAAATGAAAAACAAGTATCCGGATACACCGCCGCGGGTTTTACCTTTCCACATTCTGCTATTCGTTTTTGCCGTCGGACATACGGGTGATGACGAGATTGTAGAAATCCTGGAATGTCTTAATTCCTACAAAATCCTGCCCGGTTACGTTGAAACCGAAGTTCTTTTCAATCAATACCACCATATCTACCAAATCCAGGCTGTCTAATTCGAGCGTTTGCATGAGCGGAGCATCAGGCTGGATAAGATCGATGTCTACTTCAAATTCCTCTGATAAGGTTTCTCTTATCTTTTCAATGATTTCTTCGTTGGTCATACTTATGTTACTTTACTTTCTTTATTATTAAGGTGGAATTGGTTCCTCCAAATCCGAATGAGTTCGACAGGAAGGTGTCAAATTCCGTATTTATTCGTTGGGCTGGGATGTTCAGCAGGCAGGATGCTTCATCCGGCTCCTCAAAATTCAGGTTAGGGGCGATGAAGTTGTTTTGCATCATCAGGGTGGAGTAGATTACTTCGCTGGCACCTGCCATCCACATCTCATGTCCGGTCATCGACTTGGTAGAGGTCACGTATGGACTGTGTCCCTTGAATACCTCTGCTATCGCCTTTGCTTCGTTTAAGTCGCCTATCGGGGTGGAAGTGGCATGTGCATTGATATATCTGATTTCGTCCAATGCAATGCCTGCTTCGCGTACGGCCATCTCCAGCGAACGCTTCGGACCGTCTATATTCGGTACGGAGATATGTTCTCCATTGGATGAAAATCCATAACCGATAACTTCTGCCAGTATGGGGGCTCCCCGTTTTATGGCCGATTCGTAACTTTCCAGCACCACACTGGCACCGCCTCCGCTGGGCACAAGTCCGTCTCTGCTTTTATCAAAGGGCCTGGATGCTTTTTGTGGTTCATCTTCCCGGGTGGAGAAAGCGCTTAATCCGTCGAAACTACCTACGGAAAAAGGGTTCACTTCTTGCGCGCCACCACACAAAATGCAGTCCTGCAATCCCGATTTGATAAGCAGGTAGCCCATCCCGATGGCATGGGAACCGCTGGCACAAGCCCCGGAAACCGTGAAGTTTATTCCTTTGAGCTTGAATATGACGGACAGGTTCATGGACACTGTGGAGTTCATGGACTGGAAGATAGAGCCGGAACCGACCAATACGGTCTTTTTCTTCTCGCGGATGATGTCTACCGCATTGATAACCGGTGCCGTGCTGCTGTCGTTTCCATACAGAACACCCATCTCGTTGGCTTCCAGAAAGGCTTCATCGATACCTGCATTCTTAAAGGCTTCTGCAGTTGCCATATAGGCGTATTCGCCCTGTTCGGGCAGGCAGAGGCGTTTCCGCCTGTCCAGTAATTTTTTAAGGTCGGGACGTTCCAGCAGGCCGGTTAAAGCAGACTGATAACCCAATTCTTTCCGTTCGGGATCGATGCCGATACCTGATTTTCCGTTATAGAGCGAATCTCTTACTTCGTCCAGATTCTTTCCGATGCACGAGTAAATTCCCATTCCGGTGATGACAACTCTTCTCATGTATATAGCCCTCCATTGATTGAAATAACTTCACCGGTGATATATGAAGCGGCGGGAGATACGAGGAAACCTACCAAATCGGCTACTTCTTCGGCTTCACCGAAACGGCCGGCCGGGATGTGTTTCTTCCATTCGTCTTCGTTGATGTCTTTAGTCATTTCCGTACGGATGAATCCCGGTGCAACGGCATTGACGGTGACATGTTTCTTGGCAACTTCCTGAGCCAGGGCTTTAGTAGCAGCAATGATACCTCCCTTTGCGGCAGAGTAGTTGGTCTGTCCGGGCATTCCTTTGATGCCCGATAATGAAACGATGTTGACAATACGCCCGGAGCGTTTCACCAGCATATCTTTAAGCAAGGCTTGGGTGACATAAAAGAAACCGTTCAAACCGATGTTCAGTACTCCGTTCCATTCCTCCTCCGTCATCCAGAGCAACAGGTTATCCTTGCGAATACCTGCATTGTTTATCAGCACCTCGATATATTCATCCGGATGCTGTGCACTCCAGGCATTCAGTACTTCAGATACCGATGCGGAATCGGCAACATCGAATTTCAGTAATTCTCCGTCCCCGCCTTTTTCGCGGACCAACTGCAAGGTTTTTGCAGCCTCTTTGTCATTGCTTTGATAATTTATCAGCACAGAATATCCCATCTCTGCCAGCTTTATGCTGACAGCGCGTCCTATGCCTCGGCTTCCGCCTGTTATTAATGCGTATTTCATCTACTGTTCATTACATTTTGTCATTAACTCATTGCCAAAGGCACGAATTGAATTTCCTCTCTTTCAGATACTTCTCCATGGCTTCTATCTCTTTATACTTGGGAGTGTCCTCTGAAAAGACGGGGAAGAAAGCCCGAATTTCATTGTATACACGGCGTGACTCTGTACTTAGTTTATCTTGTATCTTCAGGCAGTCTACAGCTTGTACAATGCCCATAAACAAGATACTCATTACCTGGAAAGAGTTGTTAACAACCGTTTTAGCTATCAATGCAGAGTTAGTTCCCATGCTAACAATGTCCTGATTGTCATTGTTGTTCGGAATACTGTGCACATACATCGGGTTGGACAATGTCTGGCATTCGGCAGTGGTGGAAGTCGCTGTAAATTGTGAAGCTTGCAGTCCATAATTCAGTCCTAAAACACCTAAATTGACGAAAGGCGGAAGTATGCCGTTGATGCGGTCGTGAAACAGGTAATTCAGCTGGCGTTCGCAGAGCATGGTCAGTTTGGTAATGGCTATTTTCAGTTTGTCCATTTCGAAGGACACATAATCTCCGTGAAAGTTCCCGCCATGATACACATTCTGTGTTTCCGGGTCTACAATCGGGTTGTCGCAGGCCGAATTGATTTCGTTTATAAGCACTTCTTCCGTGTTTATCAGCGTATCGTAAACCGGTCCTAATATTTGCGGAGTACATCTCAGTGAATAATAGGGCTGAACCTTGTGCTCGAAGATTTTCTCTTCATGCTTCCGGCTGTATAATTCATTTTCCCTTTTTCGCATACAGTTGCTGTCTGCTGTCCAGGCTCTCATGGCTTCGGCTATCTTTCGCTGTCCTTTATGGAGTTTGGTCTCGTTTAAGGGCTGGGAGATGAAATCGTCGTACGAAGCGGCAATCTCGTTCATCATTGCCGAGGCGCATATCGACCAATCAAGTAACTGCCGGGCATAAATCAGATTGACAACGCCGATACCGGTCATGACGGAAGTGCCGTTTGTGACGGAAAGTCCTTCGCGTATGTGTATGGAGAAAGGCTTGAGGTGATTCTTTTCAAGCACTTGGGCGGTGGGTTGTAACTTCCCTTGATGGAATACTTCTCCTTCTCCTATCAGCGTCAGTGCCATGTGGGCAAGTTGCACTAAGTCGCCACTGGCGCCTACACTGCCATGCTCCGGTATGTATGGAATAATATTCAGATTAATAAACTTAACAAGCAGTTCTGCCAGTTCCCTGTGTATACCGGATTTCCCCTGAAGAAAAGTGAATAGCCGGGCAATCATAGCCGCCTTTACATAAAGTGCGGGTAATGGAGCACCTGCCCCTGTAGAGTGGCTTCTGATGATGTTATATTGTAGTTCCACTAATGATTTATCATCGATTCTATATTGCGCCATAGGACCGAAACCGGTATTAATCCCGTAAATAATTTTATCATTAGAGAAGTCCTTTAAGAAGCGGAAACTTTCATCTACTTCCTGAATACTTTCATCGGAAATGGTTATTTCTTCATCATCGAACAGCAGCTTCTGGAGCATCCCCAAATTTATATATTTGCCCACTATCATAGTATACTTCATTGATATATACTGCAAAAGTAGCTATTTTATATCAATATTGAATAACTATGTAAGATAAAACTTTTTTTATCTCAAAGGTTTTGCCCTGTCTTTCAAAGCTTTTGTTTATTCTTCGACTCTCGTCACTTGTTTGATGTTCTGTATCTGTTTCAGGTTATCGCAGATACTCCGTACATCATCCACATCGTGTACATAAAGCTGTATTTTTCCTTCAAAGATGCCGTCGGTGGTTTCGATGGTCAGTTTGCGGATATTCACGTTGAGTTGGCGGGAGATGACCTGTGTCACTTCATTGAGCAACCCCATGCTGTCTATACCTTTTATATATATGGTGACGAGGAATGACAAATCCTTGTGCGTATCCCATTCAGTAGCGATGATGCGGTTGCCGTAACTGCTCTTGAGGCGGGCGGCAACGGGACATTGGCGCTTATGGATGATGACACGGTTCTCTTCGTCTATATAGCCCAGTACGTCGTCACCCGGAATGGGGTGGCAACAGTCTGCCATGATATAGTTCTTCGAGATGGTTTCCTCTGTCAGTTTCAATATCTGTTTGGTATTGATTTTCTCCTGCGGGGCTTTTTCTTCGGGTTGTTCCTTTACATCCTTATTGTCTTTATTACCGAAGGAGAAGGTCAGGAACTTCTTCCAGTTGGTGCCTTGTTTTTCTTTGAATGCATTCTTGTCCGCATCGCCCAATACGAGTCTTTTGCTGCCGACGGCGGCAAGCAGTTCGTCGCGAGTGTGGAAGTTATGCAGTTTTGTCAGCTTATCCAGCGCGGCATCGTCTATATGGATGTCTTCGTTCTTGAAGAAATCGGCCACCAGGATTTCACCTTCCTTTTGATTGGCCTTGGCTTCTTTGCGCAGAATGGCTGCTATCTTGGCGCGGGCGCGGGCGGTAGTGGCATACACTTCCCACTCCGGTTGTACGCGTTGCGATTTGGAGGTCAGGACTTCCACCTGGTCGCCACTTTGCAGCTTGTGGCTGAGGGGTACCAGTTTATGATTGACCTTCGCTCCGATGCAGTGGCTGCCGATGTCGGTATGCAGGGAGAAGGCAAAGTCCAGTGCCGTAGAGTTCTGCGGCATTGTCTTGAGATCGCCTTTCGGGGTAAACACGAATATTTCCGAGGCAAACAGGTTCAGCTTGATGGTATCGAGGAAGTCGATGGCATCCGGTTGCGGGTCGTCCAGAATTTCCTTGATGGTACGCAACCATTTTTCCAGTTCTCCTTCGTCCTCGCCGCCACCGCCTTCTTTGTACTTCCAGTGGGCGGCGAAGCCCTGCTCGGCAACGTCGTTCATACGTTCGCTGCGGATTTGTACTTCAATCCACTGTCCGTTGTTTCCCATCAGGGTGACGTGCAGCGCCTGGTAACCGTTGGCTTTGGGATGGCTCACCCAGTCGCGCAGGCGGTCGGGGTGAGGTTTGTATATCTTGGAGATGGAGACGTAGATGTCGAAACAGTCGTTCAACTCTTCCTCCATGTTGCGGGGTTCGAAGATGATGCGCACGGCAAGCAGGTCGTAGATTTCCTCGAAAGGTACGTGCTTGGTCTGCATCTTGTTCCAGATGGAGTAGATGGACTTGACGCGGGCAAGGATGTGGTATTTCAGACCCATCTTATCCAGCTGTTCGCGTATGGGGGCGGTGAATTCCTTGAATACCTTGTCGCGCTCCACGGCGGTTGCGGCAAGTTTCTCTTCTATTTCGTGATACTCTTCGGGGTGTTCGTATCGGAAACTTAAGTTTTCCAGTTCGGTCTTTATCTTGTACAGACCCAGACGATTGGCAAGCGGGGCGTAGATGTAAAGCGTTTCTCCTGCAATCTTGAATTGCTTGTTGGGCAGCATAGAGCCGAGTGTGCGCATGTTGTGCAGGCGGTCGGCTATCTTGATAAGGATGACGCGGATATCATCGGACATGGTGAGCAGCAGCTTCTTAAAGTTCTCTGCCTGTGCTGAGGCACGGTCGCCGAAGATGCCGCCGGAAATCTTGGTCAGCCCGTCTACAATCTGAGCTATTTTGGGACCGAAGATATTTTCGATATCTTCTACGGTATAATCGGTATCTTCCACTACGTCGTGCAGCAATGCCGAGCAGATGGAGGTGGACCCAAGGCCTATTTCGTTGCATACAATTTTTGCAACGGCCAGGGGGTGCATAATATATGGTTCGCCCGAACGGCGTTTGATGCCCTTGTGCGCCTGGTTGGCAAAATTGAATGCCTTGGTTATGATCTCGACGCGCTTACGGTGTTTGGTTGCCAAATAGTCGTTTAACAGTTCTTGGAATGCCTGTTCAATCATTTCTTCTTCGGCTTTCTCTTTCTCCTTTTGGCTTACATTTTCATCCATGCTGTATCTCCTTTCTTCACTTTCTGCAAAAATAAGCAAAATCCGACACCAAGCAAGCGTTTATGTATTTATTTATAAATCTTCAATCGCTTTCCTGCGGCAATATTATTGTTGCGCAGGCCGTTCCAGCTCTTTAATTGGTTGACAGTGACACCATAACGACGCGCAATGGTTGACAATGTTTCTCCACTTCGAATCTTATGATAGGTAGGGGTGCCTGTGCCGGCACTGCCCCTGCTGCCGCGTGCCGTCGAGCGTGTGTCGGAAACGGCAACCGTTCTGCGGTTCTTGAACAGTTCGTTGCTGCGGTGGGCATAAATGGTATCTTGTTTGTCTATAAATGTGCTGATGTAATTCATCGGCAGGCGGAGTGTCTGCGGTTTGCTCTCTCCCGGGATGACACTTTTCTTGAACTGCGGGTTCAGGCTCTTGATTTGGTCCAGGCCGATGCCGCAGATATCGGAAATCTGTTCAAAATGCAGGTTACGGTTTACTTGCACGGTATCGGTTGCCTCCGGGATATTGGTTTCCATGGGGCAGATGTTATGCTTGCAGTAGTAAGTCATCACGTAGTTGGCGGCGATGAAAGCGGGCACGTAGCCACGTGTTTCTTTGGGCAGGAAGTTGTAGATTTCCCAATAGTCCGTTTTACCGCCGGCACGGCGGATGGCTTTGTTGATGGTGCCGGGGCCGCAATTGTAGGCGGCAATCACCAGGTTCCAGTCCTTATATATGTCGTACATGTCCCTCAGATAACGGGCAGCGGCCCAGGTAGCCTTTATCGGGTCGCGGCGCTCGTCTACGAGGCTGTTGCTTTCCAAACCGTACATTTTTCCGGTGGCGAGCATGAATTGCCACAATCCGCAGGCACCGGCACGCGACACGGCGGAGGGGTTGAGGGCAGATTCGATAATCGGCAGATATTTCAGTTCGAGCGGCAGGCCGTAGGCGTCGAGTGCTTCCTCGAAGATGGGCATGTAGAAATTACAGGCGCTCAGCATAAAGGCAACCTGGTTGCGCAGGCGTCCGGCGTACATGTCGATAAACTTGCGTACAATTTCGTTGTAAGGCATCTCCATGACGGTCGGCATGCGCGACAGGCGGTCGATGTATACCGAGTCGCTGAATAGCGGATTCTCCGTCGATGTGCTGCAATCCTTGCCCAGGTCTATGTAGTTTTTGGCTTTCCAGTCGTTGAGCAGGCTGTCCAGTGGGTAAGTCATACTTTTGGGCAGCTCGATGGTTTCCTGGCGCTCTGCCCCGTTTTCACGAATCAGCACTTCCACACTCTCTTGTGCGCGCATTTGCGGGGCGGCAAGGAGGGCGCAGAACAGGAGTGAGGAACCGATGATGATTTTCTTCATATATGCGGGTTTATGTATCATGGGTTATTAGCATTTATTTTAGTATTAGAATCGGAAACTGCATTGCACGCCTACGGACTTGCCCGAGAAACGTCCGGAAGACGACTGGTTGTCGAAGACCGTCGGTTCCACCTTCATGCTGAGGTCGGGGGTGATGTCGAAGTTCGACAGTTCGGCATCAACATAGGCATCGACCACCGAGAGCAGATATACGCCGATAAAGGCAAAGATACTCAAGTCCCGGTATCGGCGGTAGGTGTCCTTGCGCTTTCTCAATATCTCAGTCAACTGGCTTTCGGTGTAGTTATAGTTAGGCGGCAGCAGGTCGGTGATGCTGCTGGACTCAAAGTTTCCATTTACGGCATCCTTATATGCAGCCGCGTAGTCCTTGTACATCTTGCCGTTCCAGGTAAGGGCATAGGCACAACCGGCAAAGCCACCATAGAAGATGGGGAGTTTCCAGTATTTGCGGTTGTATATCTGTCCGCCGCCGGGGATGACGAGGGCCAGCCACGTCGCCTTTACGGGGTTGGGAATCCATACTTTCGGGTTCACTGCTTTTTGCAGACTGTCCGTGGGGACGGCCGGTTCCTTTATCTTAGGAGCGGCTGTCATTTCCAGCAGTTTCTTCTTGTTTTCGGCAGCAAGGCTGTCGGCCACGGCAAGGCTGTCGGCACTCATTATGGTGACGCCGAGGCTGTCCGTATTGTGTCGGTGTATTCGTTTGGTAGCCGCACGCGGGCGGTCCTGACCATACATAGCAATCCCTGCCGTCTGCAAAAAGCAAAGCAGCAGGGCGATGGCTACTTGATATATTCTTCTCTTTTTCCTCATTTACTTCTTCAGCGTATCAAGGATGCCGATGATACGTTCCAATTCTTCTTCGTTACTGAATGGGATACTGATCTTGCCTTTTCCCTTCTCCGAGCAGGTGAGCTGCACTTTGGTGTTGAAGAAGCCCGACAGCTGTTGCTTCAGCATGTTGAACTCTTCGGGCAGTTTGGCGCGCTTGGGCGCAATCTTGCGGGTACCGCTTTTCACGGTTTCGCCTTCGCTCAGGGATTTTACAATCTCTTCGACCTTGCGTACGGAGTAGCCGTGCTCCAGGATCTCTTCGAATATTTTCACTTGCAGCTTCGGGTCGCCGAGGGTTACCAGTGCACGGGCATGGCCCATGTCTATCTGCTTGTTCTGCAAGCCCATCTGTATGGGGGCAGGCAGTTTGAGCAGGCGCAGGTAGTTGGCAATGGTGGTGCGCTTCTTGCCCACACGTTCGCTGAGGCGTTCTTGCGTCAGTCCGTATTGTTCCAGCAAATGCTGGTAGGCAAGGGCGATTTCCACGGAGTTCAGGTCTTCGCGTTGTATGTTTTCGATGAGGGCCATTTCCATGACGTTCTCATCATCGGCTGTGCGAATGTAGGCGGGAATGCTTGTCAGTCCGGCAAGCTGCGAGGCGCGGAAACGACGTTCGCCGGCGATGATCTGGTATTCATCGTCGTTGAGCTTGCGCAGAGTGATAGGCTGGATGATGCCTATCTCGGAGATGGAGTCGGCCAGTTCCTGCAACGCCGTGGGATCGAATTCGCGGCGGGGCTGGTTGGGATTGACGGCAATCTTCGACAGGTCTATTTCGTTGATGGAGGAAGAGCCTTCGGTCTGCACTTCGTCCATGGAAAGCAGGGCGTCCAGCCCGCGTCCTAATGCGTTTCTTTTCTGTGCCATCTATTCATTTACAATTTGACAATTTACAATGTACAATTTAACCATGCGGTGTAATTGTTCTATCTTTATTCATTCCGGCTTATCAGCTCCTTGGCAAGTGCCATGTGGTTCTTGGCTCCGGTTGAGTCCGCATCGTACAGGATGGTGGGCAGACCGTAGCTGGGAGCCTCGCTCAACTTTACGTTGCGCTGGATGACGGTGTTGAACACCAGTTCCTGGAAGTGGCGTTTCACTTCGTCGTAGATCTGGTTGGCCTGGCGCAGGCGCGAATCGTACATCGTCAGCAGGAAGCCTTCGATTTCGAGTGCCGGGTTCAGCTTTGATTTGATGATTTTGATAGTGTTCAGCAGTTTGCTGATGCCTTCCAATGCAAAATATTCCGCTTGGACGGGGATGATGACAGAGTCGGCGGCAGTCAGTGCATTGACTGTAATCAGACCCAGTGAAGGCGAGCAGTCTATCAAGATATAATCAAACTCTTCCCGGAGCGGTGCGAGTACTTCCTTCAGTATCTTTTCGCGGTTCTTGAGGTTGAGCATTTCTATTTCGGCGCCTACCAGGTTGATGTGGGAGGAGATAACCTTCAAGGTATCTATCTCCGTGTCGTGAAGGGCTTCGCGCACGTCGGCACGGTCGATAATGCATTCGTAAATAGTACATTCCGACTGCTTGATGTCTACGCCCAGGCCGGAAGAGGCATTGGCCTGCGGATCGGCATCTACAACGAGGACTTTCTTTTCGAGCGTGGCGAGTGAGGCGGCAAGGTTGATTGTGGTCGTAGTCTTACCTACACCTCCCTTTTGGTTAGCCATAGCAATTATTTTTCCCATAATCTCAATATTTATTGGCAGCGAAATAAGTGATAATTCCGGATTGTGCCTACAAATTCGGAGAAAGATTGCAAAAACGGTTGATAAGTCGGCTGTTTTGTTAATAACTCACAGGGGATTATCTCCGTTTTTTCCTCCAAAGAGTGCACTTAAAGTGCTCTTTCTCTGTTTGGTGGGCAAATATACGTATTTATCTTGAAATGAAGCAGTTTTTTTGTCTCGCTTGCAGAAGATTAAGATTTGTTTTACGCAATTTGTGCTTTCGGCTTTTTCTGCTTTCAAGCCTTCAATGTTCTCTGTATGTGCCTGTTTGCGGGCAATGGCGGGTGAAGGGGGTGGTTTCACCCGGGTTCACCGTCTGCCACCGACAAATCTCCTGCTTTCTCTGATGCATGTTCGCGTTCCAGTGTTTCCGGGCGCAGCATGTCGGCGGGGAAATATTTGCTCAGCGGGTAGCGGAAGAAGTCCATGTTCTGTCGTAGCCTGCGAACGAGCATGCGGTCGGGCTTGAAGTAGATGCGCGATACTTCTACCTTGCCCGGCGTTACGTCGTCGGGGTGCTCGAAGCCTTCGCTGGTGATGGCCAGGTTGAAGGAGCCGAGTCCCTTGATGGTGACGGACTCGCCTTCGCTGAGGGCTTCTTCGATGTATTTAGGCAGGTCTGTCAGTACGCTCTGCACCTCGCCTGCGCTCATGCCTTTGCGGGCAGCCATTCGTTGTGCCAGTTTGTCTGTGGTTACTCCGCCGCGTACCTGCAAGGTGCGTTGCACGGCATAGTACATTTGTTTCATTCCTTCTTTAGTGCGGAAAAGCTTCTTGCGCACCAGGTAAATCATTCCCATATTCTTTCTTTATTTATTAGAGTTATTCGTTATTATCGGTTTCATTCTTGCTGTGCATCCGGAACATAGGTACCTGGCAGGTGAATCTCCTGTTGCTTTGCGCTGTATGTCGGTGAGATGTACTGCACAAGATGGCATCTTATGCTGCTCAAGATGGCATCTTGTGTTGTTCAAGATGGCATCTTGTGCAGCAAAGGTAGTAAAGGTTATGCAGATAAGCAAGCTTCTTACGGAAGAAAGGGAGGAATGTTGTAGGGGAAGGGGAATAGGGCTCTTCTTTTAGAACAAGTTTGAGACAAACTGATAGATGAAATATCCGCAGACCACGCACTTCAGCACCGTGCCCAGCAGGAAGCCGAGCAGTGAGCCCAGTCCGGACTTCAGTGCTTGGCGGGCCTTTCTGCCTCCCAGCAGTTCTCCGATGAAGGCGCCGAGGAAAGGGCCGAGGATGATTCCCCAAGGCATGAAGAACAGTCCGACGATAGTGCCCACGAGGCAGCCGCGTGTTCCCCACCGGCTGCCTCCGCTGTATTTGCTGCCCAGCATGGGGACGAAGTAATCGAGCACCTGCATGACGATGACGATGAATAGCCATACCAGCAGTTGCGTTGTGGAGTATTGCACCTTGTCCGTGAAATGCAAAAGCAACAAGCCTGCATAGGCTACGGGCGGGCCGGGGAGTACGGGCAGGAAGCAACCTGCCAGGCCGGCGATGAGGCAGAGGATGCCTAGAATGATTAAAAGTATGTCCATATTAGTCTTCTTTGAGGTGTAGAGCGGAAAGCTCGGCTTCTATCTGTTTGATGCCGGGCAGTGCGCTCTTTAAAACTCCAACAACTTGTTGGAGTCTTTCATTCTGTTGCTACAAAAGTAGGCTTATTGTAATAAACCACCAAGACTCCTTCGGGAAATATAGGTGAATCGGGGAAAGTTCTTCCGGCTTATGATTTGTTCTGCTCCGTGCAGTTGGTGCTTTCTTCCTTTTTGAGTATTTTTGCAGCATCATAATTAAAGAAGAATATGGAAAATCAAAGACCTTTGATATTAATCTCCAATGATGACGGCATCATTGCGAAAGGTATTAGCGAGTTAATCAAGTTTCTCCGTCCGCTGGGCGAGATTGTGGTAATGGCACCGGACGCTCCGCGCTCGGGCGCTGCTTGTGCGCTGACGGTGACGGAACCGATACGCTACCAACTGCTCCGTAAGGATGTGGGGCTGACCGTCTATAAATGTTCCGGCACCCCGGCCGATTGCGTGAAGTTGGCTTTCCATACCGTACTGGATCGTAAACCCGACCTCGTAGTGGGTGGCATCAATCACGGCGATAACTCCTCCATCAATGTGCACTACTCCGGAACGATGGGCGTAGTGATAGAAGGCTGTCTGAAAGGCATCCCTTCCATCGGCTTCTCCCTTTGCAGCCACGAACCGAATGCCGACTTCGAACCGGCCGGCCCTTATGTCCGCGAAATAGCCCGCAAGGTATTGGAGAAAGGCTTGCCTCCGTTGACCTGCCTGAATGTGAACTTCCCCGATACCAAGGAGCTTAAAGGCGTGAAAATCTGCGAACAGACCAAAGGCTCATGGAACAACGAATGGGAGAACTTCGCCCATAGAGGAGATGCCCATTACTACTGGCTGACCGGTGAGTATGAAAACAAGGATGCCGATAACGAGAACAACGACCATTGGGCGCTGGACAACGGCTATGTAGCTATTACTCCTACTACTGTGGATGTCACGGCTTATGGCCTGATGGATGAACTGAAGACCTGGTTTTAACATCAACTAAATAGATGAAGTACTATTTGATTGTCGGCGAAGCTTCCGGCGACCTTCATGCCTCCCATCTGATGGCTGCGCTGAAGACAGAAGACCCGCAAGCGGAGTTCCGCTTCTTTGGAGGCGACCTGATGGCGGCTGTGGGCGGCACGATGGTGAAGCATTATAAGGAGCTGGCGTACATGGGGTTTATCCCCGTGTTGCTGCACCTGCGCACGATCTTTGCCAATATGAAGCGCTGCAAGGAAGACATCGTTGCCTGGCAACCGGATGTACTGATCTTGGTGGATTATCCCGGTTTTAATCTGGATATAGCCAAATTTGTTCATGCCCATACGTCGATTCCCGTCTATTACTATATCTCTCCCAAGATATGGGCGTGGAAGGAGTACCGCATCAAGAACATCAAGCGGGATGTGGATGAATTATTCTCCATTCTTCCCTTTGAGGTGGAGTTCTTTGAAGGCAAACATCAATATCCGATACACTACGTAGGAAATCCGACGATGGACGAGGTGACTGCCTTCCGTGCTTCCAATGCCGAAACATTTGAGGACTTTGTGCAGGCTAACGGGCTGTCTTCCAAACCGATTATCGCCTTACTGGCGGGTAGCCGCAAGCAGGAAATCAAAGATAATCTGCCCGATATGCTTCGGGCTGCCACTGCTTTCCCCGATTACCAGCTGGTGCTGGCGGGGGCTCCCGGCATTTCTCCCGACTATTATAAGAAGTACGTGGGCGATGCGGATGTGAAGATTATCTTCGACAAGACATTCCCGCTGCTTCAGCAGGCGGATGCGGCGTTGGTAACTTCGGGCACGGCAACCTTGGAAACGGCTTTGTTCCGTGTGCCGCAGGCGGTGTGCTATCATACGCCGATAGGGAAGGTGATTTCTTTCCTGAGGCGGCATATACTGAAAGTGAAATATATCTCCTTGGTCAATCTTATTGCCGACCGTGAAGTAGTGAAGGAATTGGTGGCCGATACGATGACGGTGGAGCAAATACGCTCGGAACTGGAACGTATCTTATATAATAAGGAGTACCGGCAGCGGATGCTGGATGGATACGAGTATATGGCATCGCGCCTGGGCGAGGCGGGAGCGCCGAAGCGGGCGGCACGAGAGATGCTGATGCTGCTGAATGACTCACCGCAGAGGGCAAGGAAGCCTCTGTAGTAAATACTAAAGTTCTGAGAAATTGTTAAAATAGCTGGAGCCGGTGCAGTAAATGCCCGGCTTTTGTATTTCTTATACAGAAACAAATGAAAAAAGGACTTTGATTATGAAGAAACTACATTGGTTATTTATGGCAATATGCTTGGCAGTGATGCCTGCCTTGCAATCGTGTGATGATAATGACGGATACTCATTGGGTGACTTCACTCCCCCGATGTGGGCTACCGTACGCGTCACCGGAAATGCCTTCTATCTGGACAGCGATGTCTGGGGAACGCTTTGGCCGGTAAACATCGATTTGGGATGGTATGATGCAGTAGACGGTCAGCGTGTGTTGACAATGTTCAATCCGTTGTGGGATAATTATGAAGGATACGACCATGCCGTGAAGTTGCTGAGACTGCAAAATGTACTGACCAAAGATGTGGAAACACTGACTCCCGAGAATGAAGAAGAGCTGGGTAACGACCCGGTGGTGATTTATCAGGGAGACATCACCATCAGTGGCGGTTATATGAACATCTTCTTCGTTCAGAATCTTCCTGCAAAGACGAAGCATCGCATCAGTCTGGTGCGTCCGCAGGATAATGAGGATTTATATGCCGGAGATGGTTATATCCACTTGGAACTTCGTTACAACGATTACGACGATTTGACCGGCCGTCAGGCTTACGGTGCTGTGTCGTATAATCTGAACAGCCTGGATATCACTTCCGGAACGAAAGGTATTAAGTTGAAACTGAATTCGGAGAAGAACGGTGAAGTGGAAGTGACCTTCGACCTGAAGCATTCGGAAAGCAACATGAAGAATGTGACTGATTTTGATCTGTCAAATATGCAACTGAGATAAGAGAGAGAGAATCTACAGTGAAGCAAAGCGCCAAGGTGAGATAAATATATCACAACCTTGGCGCTTTTTATATCTTGTAGCGGCTTCCTCTATCTGAACATCAGCATCAGGTACAAATAAACTACCGCAGCCGGAATAGCCATCAATGCACTGTCGAAGCGGTCGAGCATGCCACCGTGTCCCGGCAGTATATTTCCTGAGTCTTTGATACCCAACTGGCGCTTCATCAACGACTCCGTCAAGTCTCCCCAGGTGCCGAAGATAACTACTACTATTGCCAGTCCCGCCCATTGCCAATATGACATAATAGGGAAGAAATGTGCAAATACAAGCGAAGATGCAATGGAGAAGATACCGCCTCCAATGCTGCCTTCCCAGGATTTCTTGGGAGATATACGCTCGAACAAGCGGTGTTTGCCGATCAGTGAACCGACACAGTAGGCACCCGTATCGCTCAGCCAGATAAAGACGAAGATGGAGAGCGGGAGTATAGGGTTGTAAGTTACGCTGCTTGTTGTGGGAGAATTCTGAAAAGCCAGTACGTTGAGCAGCGCAAAAGGCAATGCTACGTACAGTTGGCTCAGCATGGAGTATGCCCAGTTGCCTATCGGATTTCTTCTTTTGAGATACAGCTCTGTTATCATCAGATAGAGTATCAGTAGCAAGTAGGGGAGGAATACGCCCGAACCGATGCTCTGCTGTGTGCAGAAACTCATCAGGGCGAGGAACAGATAAGCTCCTCCCAGGGCGGTGATGGTGCTGTTGATGGTCACTTCGTCGTTTTGATTGACCAAGTGCGCGAATTCGTGTACGCTCAGTGCGCAGATAATGGTAAACAGTATACCGAATGAAAGGGGGCCGTACAGGATACAGCCCACCAATACTGCTACGAATAGCACGCCGGTGACGGCGCGCTGGATAAAGTTATTTTTCATTATGTTCTTCCTCTTTCACTTCCTTTTCTGCTTCCTCGGCTCTCTTGGCTTCCGTTTCTTCTGCCTTTTTCAGCTCGGCGGAAGTCTTGTTGCTAATGATCTCTTCGGAACGGGAAGCCCACGGACGCTTGCCGAAGATATGTTCAACATCTTCTGCAAAGATCACTTCCTTGTCAATCAGCAGCTGTGCCAACTGGTTGTGTCCCTCCTGATGGGTGGAGAGTATTTCCTTGGCACGTGCGTATTGCTCATTGACCATGTGCTTCACTTCTTCGTCAATCAGTTCGGCAGTCTTTTCGCTGTACGGACGGTTGAAAGAGTACTCGTCATTGTTATAGTAACACAAGTTGGGCAACTTTTCGCTCATACCCAAGTAGGCAATCATGCCATAAGCCTGCTTCGTCACGCGTTCCAGGTCGTTCATGGCGCCGGTGGATATTCTGCCTAAGAACAGGTCTTCGGCGGCACGTCCGCCCAGAGTGGCACACATTTCGTCCAGCATCTGTTCCTTGGTAGTGATCTGGCGCTCTTCCGGCAGGTACCAGGCGGCACCCAGGGCACGTCCACGGGGCACGATGGTTACTTTAATCAGCGGGTTGGCGTATTGCAACAGCCAGGAGATGCTGGCATGGCCTGCTTCGTGTATGGCGATGGAGCGGCGCTCGGCTTCGGTGGTAATCTTGGTTTTCTTCTCCAATCCACCTACAATGCGGTCTACTGCATCCAGGAAGTCTTGCTTGCCCACGAATTTCTTGCCGTGGCGGGCAGCTATCAGGGCAGCTTCGTTGCAGACGTTGGCAATGTCGGCACCGGAGAAGCCCGGAGTCTGGCGTGCCAGTAAGTCTACATCTACCGTATTGTCTATCTTGATGGGGCGCAAGTGCACGCCGAATACTTCTTTTCGTTCGTTCAGGTCCGGGAGGTCTACATGTATCTGGCGGTCAAAACGTCCGGCACGCAGCAGGGCTTTGTCCAGTACATCCACGCGGTTGGTGGCGGCAAGGATGATGACACCGCTGTTGGAGCCGAAGCCGTCCATTTCTGTCAGCAACTGGTTCAGGGTGTTTTCGCGCTCGTCGTTGCCACCCATGGCGGCAGCCTTGGCACGGGCACGTCCTACGGCATCAATCTCGTCGATGAACACGATGCAAGGTGCTTTCTCCTTAGCCTGGCGGAAGAGGTCGCGGACGCGGGATGCACCCACACCGACAAACATTTCCACGAAATCGGAACCTGCCAGAGAGAAGAACGGTACATTCGCTTCTCCGGCCACGGCCTTTGCAAGCAGGGTTTTACCGGTTCCCGGAGGGCCTACGAGCAGGGCACCCTTAGGAATCTTACCTCCCAGGTCTGTATATTTCTGCGGTTCCCTCAGGAACTCTACAATTTCTTCTACTTCTTGCTTGGCTTCGGCAAGTCCGGCCACATCTTTGAAGGTAATCTTGATGGGGGAGCCTTTCTCGAACAACTGGGCTTTCGACTTACCCACGCTGAAGATGCCTCCACCTCCGCCCATGCCTCCGCCACCGCTCATACGGCGGGACATGTATATCCAGAAACCGATGAGGAATGCAAAGGGGAGTATCTGCCAGAGGATGGCACCGAAATAATTCCGTTTCTTTTCGTAATTGACAGAACCGTCGAAGCGCGCTTCGTCTCTTTCTTTCTGCAAGAAATTACCCAGGCTTTCGCGCGAGGGGGCTTCGGTGGTGATGAGGGGAGTCTTGCCTACGCGGCTGGAATCCTGACGGAAGACGTTTCCTACATATTGCGGCTTGATGTATGCTTCTACAGAGTTGTCGTCATAACCGATTACTTTGTTTACGTAACCGTCGCGCACATATTGTTGGAATTCATCGTAAGAAATACTCTTGGTTGCCGTACCGTTTTCGTTGGTGAGGTACAGGCCCAATAGCATCATAGCTATAATCATGTACAGCCAGTTCAGGTTGAACTTGGGCATGTTAACTTTAGTGGGCTTTTTATTGGTGTTATTGTCCATACGTTTAAATTAATCGAGGTCGGGGATTTGGGTTAATTTGGCGTCCGCCCAAAGGTGCTCCAGGTTATAGAACTCCCTTGTTTCAGGAAGGAATACGTGCACTAATACGTCTGAATAGTCCATAGCTACCCATTCGGCATTGCGCAGTCCGTCCACGGCAAAGGGCTTCGTGTCGGCACCTTTACGCGTGAAATCCTTTACGGAGTCAACAATGGCGGCCACTTGGCTGGGGGAATTACCTTGGCAGATGACGAAATAGTTGCATATTGTATCGCCTATTTTGGTAAGGTCTGCGATGACGATTTTCTTTCCTTTTTTATCTTGAATACCTTCTGTTATCTGTTGAATCAGTCTTTTCGTTTCGTTCATTATACATTATTATATTAAAACAGTTGACAAATATACGTTGATTTCTCATATCAAACACGTAAAAGGGGAAAACTCTTTCAATTTTTGATTTTTTTTAGTTATATAATCCTTTGGATTACGGTGTCTTATCAGATTTTTAAGAAAAAAATGTCCGATTTTGTTTTGGTTTATAGAAATCTTTGTATCTTTGCAACCGCAAAACAGAAATGACCTGAAATATTGGGCTATGGTGTAATGGTAACACTACAGATTCTGGTCCTGTCATTCCTGGTTCGAATCCAGGTAGCCCAACCATAAGAAGCCTTACTAAGATAACTTAGTAGGGCTTCTCTGTTTTGCAAAACGAATCATATTAAAATACTATGGCAAAGGAACTAGAACTCAAGTACGGCTGCAACCCCAATCAGAAGCCGGCCCGCATCTTTATGCAGGAAGGGGAATTGCCTATCGAAGTCCTGAATGGACGTCCGGGATACATTAACTTTATGGATGCTTTGAACGGATGGCAGTTGGTGAAGGAACTGAAAGAAGCTACCGGTATGCCGGCGGCAACTTCATTCAAGCATGTCAGCCCGGCAGGTGCGGCAATAGGGCTGGAACTGGACGATACAATGAAAAAGATTTATTTTGTTGACAATCTGCCACTTTCTCCGCTTGCCAGTGCCTATGTACGTGCCCGCGGTGCCGACCGCATGTCGTCTTATGGCGACTTCATCGCCTTGAGTGATGTTTGCGACGAAGCCACTGCACGCTTCATCAACCGGGAAGTATCGGATGGCGTCATTGCTCCGGGATATACGGAAGAGGCGCTCGAAATCTTGAAGAACAAGCGTAAGGGTACTTACAACGTGATTAAAATAAATCCCGATTACAAGCCTGCTCCGATTGAACATAAAGATGTGTTCGGAGTCACTTTTGAACAAGGCCGTAATGAAATCAAACTGAACGGCGATGAACTGTTCACCAATATCCCGACGCAGAACAAGGAATTCCCGGAAGCTGCAAAACGCGATTTGATGATTGCACTGATTACCTTGAAATATACACAGTCCAATTCGGTATGCTACGTAAAGGATGGCCAGGCTATCGGTATCGGTGCCGGACAGCAGAGCCGTATTCACTGTACCCGTCTGGCTGGCAATAAGGCCGATATATGGTATTTACGCCAGCATCCCAAAGTGCTGAACTTGCCTTGGGTAGAGAAAATCCGCCGTGCCGACCGTGACAATACGATTGATGTTTATATCAGTGATGACCATGAAGATGTGCTGGCTGATGGTGTTTGGCAACAGTTCTTCACTGAGAAACCGGAAGTCCTGACTCGCGAAGAAAAACGTGCATGGCTGGACACACTGAAAGGTGTTGCTCTAGGTTCGGACGCTTTCTTCCCGTTTGGCGACAATATCGAGCGTGCGCATAAGAGTGGAGTGGACTATATCGCCCAAGCCGGAGGCTCTGTACGCGATGACCATGTTATTGAAACTTGCGATAAGTATGGCATTGCCATGGCCTTTACCGGCATTCGTCTTTTCCATCATTAAAATAGGGTAAATAAAAATCCGTCTCTTCAAACTGTGGTGCAGTTTATAGAGACGGATTTCATTTTTATTAAGTCAGCTTGCGTTATCCTTCGTTCTTGATGTTTTCGTCAATCACTTTGATTTTCTCTTTCACAAGTTCAATATCTGCCTTCAGTTTCTCTACCTTGCGGTTGATTTCCGTCAGCAGGCTGTTACCTTTCTTGGAAGAGGAGGTCAGGAAGCCGAGATTATTTTCATAAGTCTGCAATTCGTTCTTCATATTCTCGAAAGTACGCATTAACTTCTCGCGTTCCCGGTAAAGAGCCTGCGGACTGCCTTCCTGGATAGAATTGATGCTCGACTTGAAGTTGCTCAGTTTCTTGTTTGAAGCGCTGATATTGAAACGTTCAAACAGTTTGTCTATCTGACCGTGATACTGCTTGTATATCTTATCTTTTTCTTTGAAAGGCACGTGTCCGATGCTGTTCCACTCTTTCATGAGGTCGCGCACCTGTTGGGTGGCTTCTTCAGTATCGGTACTTTCGTCTATGCCATTCAGTTTCTCGATAATGGCTCTTTTCTTTTCCAGATTCTCTTGTTCTACACTACGCTGTGAAGAAGTTGCTTTGTTTTTCTGCTCGAAGAAATAATCGCAGGCGGAGATAAAGCGTTTCCAAACGGCATCCGAGTACTTCTTGGCTACCGGACCGATGGTCTTCCATTCCTTTTGGAGCTTGGACAATTCATCGGCAGTGGTCTTCCAGTCGGTGCTGTCTTTCAATGCTTCGGCTTTTTCGCAGAGTGCACGTTTCTTATCCAGGTTTTCGTTCATGCCTTCCTTCAGCGCCTTGAAGAATTCGCCTTTCTTGCGGAAGAATTCATCGCATGCTTTGCGGAAGCGCTCGAAAATCTTCACATTCATCTTTTGCGGAGCAAAGCCGATGGTTTTCCATTTGTTTTGCAAGGCAATGATTTCCTGAGTCTTGTTTTCCCAAGATGAGAAGTTGGTCAACTCTTTATAGTCTATGGCTTCAATGATTTCGCAGATCACTGTCTTTTGGTCCAGATTGTGTTGCTCTGTTTCCTTCAAAGCTTCGAAATGCTGCTGATGGCGGCGGTTTACGGTGGTAGAGGCCGCTTTGAAACGTGCCCATATTTCGTCGCGCAACTCTTTGCTGACCGGTCCCGTATCGCGGAACTCCTGGTGCAGCTTTTGCAGTTGGTGGAAGGCGGAAACCACATCCGGTTCGTCTGCCAGCTTTTCGGCGGCTTCGCAGAGGTGAGTCTTGATTTCCAGGTTCTTCTTGAAGTCGTATTCGCGGAATTCGTTGTTCAGTTTCAGCAGGTCGTAGAACTTCTCTACATAAAGCTGATAGTTTTTCCAGAGTTCGTTGACTTTGGCTTGCGGCACCAGTTTTACCTCGTTCCATTGCTGTTGCAGCTTCTTGAATTCCGTATAGCTCTTGTTTGCGTCATCAGGAGATTCCACCAGTTCTTTCAACTCTTCTATGATCGAAAGCTTAATTTGCAGATTCATTTCTTTCTGCTTCTCCACTTCGGCAGTCAGTGCGTTTCTTTTCTCTTTGATGACGGTCATGATACTCTTGAACTCCTCTTCCACGCTGTCTGCTTGTGGTATGAAGTCCTCTACGGCGCCTCCGTTTTCAACGAACAGTTTCTTGGCCGCTTCTTGTTCAGCATTATGTATTTTGTAGAAAGCTTGCTTCAAACTGTCTATTTCCGGTTTGGCGATGTTTTCCACATCTGCGGCAACCTCTTTCAGTTTGGCAAGGATTTCCTCCTTCGTGAGCTTCTGAACTGGCTCTACCGGCTTTTCCGAAACGATTTCCTCAGCGGGAGTTTCTGTTGTTGCCGGTTCAGAAACCTCTGCTGCCTTCTTTTCTTCTTCTAATTCCGCCGGCTTTTCGGGGAGATTAGTGTCATGAGTGTCCGTCATTGTATTTACTTTTTTAGAAACGGGTTTCTCCCGTTCGGGTTACATTAGGTTACAAATTAATGAAATAAAATGATTACTTCATACACTTTTACTTGATTTTTTTTCAAGATTCTTGTTTTTACGACAGCAACACGGTGATACCCATGTATAGCATCATGCCTATAATGTCGTTGGTAATGGCTATAAAGGGGCCGGTGGCGATGGCTGGGTCCACTTTCAGCTTTTCCAGGGTCATGGGTACCAGCGTTCCGAAGATGGAGGCGAACATAACGACTGCAAAGAGGCTGATAGATACGGAATAAGTGACAGTGGCCGTGCCGCCGAACCGGATAAAGTTATAGATATATACCAGTAAGGAGATGATGGTTGCATTGATAATCGCTACCACTGCTTCTTTGGTCACCTGTCTGAAGGTATCTTTGGCATCCAGCGAGCTGTTGGCAAGACCCTGCACGACGATGGCCGAAGACTGGGTTCCCACGTTTCCGCCCGTACCGCCAATCAGCGGGATGTAGAGAGCCATCTCGGGATGAGCGGCAAAAGTTGCGTCGAAGTTACCCAATATCATGGAGTTGCCTATACCGCCTATCATGCCGATGAGCAGCCACGGAAGGCGGGCTGAGGTCTGGCGCATCACATTGTCGTCCGTTTCTACGTCCTGAGACAAACCGGATGCCAACTGATAGTCACGTTCGGACTGTTCGCGTACCTCATCCATCACGTCGTCCACGGTAATCTGACCGACCAGGCGTCCGATGCTGTCGACAACGGGGACTGCCACCAAGTCGTACTTCTCGATTGTCTGTACCACTTCGTCGATAGGGGTATCTGCATGGACGGAGATAGGATCTTTCCGCATCACATGCTTCACTTTGGAGACGGAGGGGGAAGTGATCATTTTCTTCAACGGGAAGACACCTTGCAGGCGTTCTTCATCGTCGATGACGTATACATAATAGATTTCGTCGAGCTTTTCGGCTTGCAGGCGCATCTCTTTCAGGCATTCCGGCATACTCCAATTCTCGTTGACGGTTACCATTTCCGTACCCATCAAACCACCGGCGGTGTCTTCGTCGTACTTCAGCAAGTCTACGATGTCTCCGGCCTGTTCGATGTCTTCGATGTGCGAGAGGATTTCTTCCTGCTTGTCTTCATCGAGCTCGCGCATCAGGTCTACGGCATCGTCCGTGTCCATATAGTCCACAAAGCGCTTGGCGATGGTTTCTGAAGGGAGGAGTTCCAGGAATTCCTTCCGGACGTCTTCGTCCATTTCCACCAATACGTCGGCGGCCGTTTCATTGTCGAGAAGGCGATAAACGAAGCGTGCCTCTTCCGGATCGAGATCGTTGCACAGTTCTGCAATATCCGCCGGATGGAGGTCGGTCAAAAGCGACTTTACATTGTCGGCGTCTTTCTGCTCAATAAGGCTTTTGACTTTGTCTATGTATTCTTGGTCTATTTCCATAGGACATTATCATTTATTCATTTCTTTGTTTCTCATTAATCTCCTTCAGTGCCTTTTCCACTCCATTCGTCAAATTGATGAATTCTTGTACCGAGAGCTGCTCCGGGCGTTTGTTGAATAAAACATCTTCCGTCAGCGGGCAGTCTTTTCCAAGTATCGGCTTTATTGAATTTCTCAGCGTTTTGCGCCGTTGGTTGAAGGTGGTCTTCACCACCTGCTTGAACAACTTTTCGTCGCATCCCAGTTCCTGCGTGTCATTGCGCGTCATGCGGATGACTGCACTTTTCACTTTCGGAGGCGGGTTGAATACATGCTCATGTACGGTGAATAGGTATTCCACCTTATACCATGCCTGTATCAACACACTCAGGATGCCGTATGTTTTGCTGCCCGGTCCGGCGGCAATGCGTTCGGCAACCTCTTTTTGTATCATGCCCGTGCAGCACGGTATCAGGTCTTTGTTGTCCAGCATTTTGAAGAATATCTGGCTGGATATGTTATAAGGATAGTTTCCCGTCAGTACAAAGGGCTGTCCGCCGAACAATCGTTGCAGGTTCATCTTGAGGAAGTCGTCCTCAATGATGCAATCCTCCAGTTGCGGATAGGACTCGCGCAGATAAGCCACCGACTCGTAGTCTACCTCTACTACCTTGACCATGCGCTCTTTAGGAAGAAGAAACTGGGTTAGTACGCCCATGCCCGGACCTACTTCCAGAATGGGTAATCCGGGACAAGCGTCCACCGTGTCGGCAATGTCCTGCGCCACCTTCAGGTCTTTCAGGAAATGTTGGCCGAGAAACTTTTTGGGTTTAACTAATCTCATGTATCAACTAAATCGTTACTTTTGCTCCGCGAATGCAGGTTGTACCCCGTCATTAAGAATTTTGTACTGAGATACAGTCTGCCTTCGCGGAGCAAAGGTAATCCTTAATTTTGAAGAATGACGAATTCAAGATGAATAAACTATTAAAAAAGACATTGAAAGTTGTCTTACCCATTCTGTTAGGCGGCTTTATCCTCTATTGGGTGTATCGTGATTTTGACTTTGCAAGAGCCGAAGAGGTGCTTCTGCACGGTACAAACTGGTGGTGGATGTCATTTTCGTTGTTCTTTGGCGTTATGTGCCATGTGTTCCGCGGATGGCGTTGGAAACAGACATTGGAGCCGCTGGATGCCTATCCCAAAACGAGCGATTGTGTGGATGCCATCTTTGTATCTTATGCCACGAATCTGATATTGCCCCGTGTGGGAGAGGTTTCCCGCTGTGGGGTGCTTGCCAAATATGACAATGTGTCTTTTGCAAAATCCCTCGGCACGGTGGTGACCGAACGACTGGTCGATACGCTATGCATTCTCTTGATTACCGGAATTACTTTTCTGGTACAGATGCCCGTCTTTCTTCAGTTCTTCGAAGAAACGGGAACAAAAATACCTTCGCTGGTGCATCTGGTGACGTCTCCCTGGTTCTATGTCGTTCTTTTCTGTATCATCGGTGTGTGCGTGCTTTTGTATTACCTGCTGCGCATGCTTTCTTTCTTTGAGAAAGTAAAGGGGATTGCACTGAATGTGTGGGAAGGTGTGATGTCGCTCCGGAATGTGAAGAACGTCCCGTTGTTCGTTCTTTATACCTTACTTATTTGGGTTTGCTACTTTTACCATTTCTATATTACTTTCTATTGCTTCCAATTCACAGAGCACCTCAGTTTCCTTGCCGCATTGGTGATGTTTGTCGGCGGAACTTTTGCTGTCATCGTTCCTACACCCAACGGGGCAGGGCCGTGGCACTTTGCCGTCATCACCATGATGATGCTTTATGGCGTGAATGCTACGGATGCCGGTGTCTTTGCACTGATTGTGCATGGCATACAGACGTTGCTGGTTATTGTGCTGGGCGTTTGGGGGTGGTTGCACCTCTCATACAGGCATATAGGTTAGCGGAATACATGATGGTTCACATTTCTATCATTTGTGCCATGCATGGATATCAGTAGTGGTTTATCATGAGGTACAAGAAAATAAATAAGTATATGATCGAATACCCAAAGACCGTTTGCTTTGTCGCAAATTTGTTTATTGATGATTTGTGATGTTTAATCTGCCGGAGTAGGAAGTTCATACTCGTAGAGTCCTGTCTCTATTTCGTTAGATGTCTGTTTCTTTTTCGTTAAAAATAATGTGAGTTCGATATAAGATGATTGACTCATATTGATATAGACATGAATGAAATGATAAACATGAGTATCTCAAACTCTCCCGCCTGAAAGGGGGAGT